>ERZ807291.159-NODE-159-length-102577-cov-12.162034_pt1 | contig 102577 bp, 106 predicted proteins | sample MGYA00521257_ERZ807291 | MGnify/ENA primary metagenome ERZ807291 (study PRJEB31413, sample SAMN03169783) | marine metagenome | biome: Marine; feature: Water; material: Subsurface seawater | place: North Sea | collected 2011-04-28 | depth 1 m m ... | reverse complement strand
GCTACGGCTTTAACATCGATAGAAATCCCTAATTCTGTTACAAGTATTGGTGACAATGCCTTCCAATCAGCTACAGCTTTAACATCGATAGAAATCCCTAATTCTGTTACAAGTATTGGTGACAATGCGTTCAATAATGCTATAAATCTGACAACTGTAATAATTAGTCAGACGGATTCCAGTCTTAATAGTATTGGTGATTATGCGTTCTATCAAACGAGAAGTTTGACATCGATAACAATACCAAATTCTGTTACCAGTATTGGTATAAGCGCGTTCCAAGATACTGATGCGTTGACAACAATAATAATTGACCAAGATGATTCCACTCTTAATAGTATTGGTGATTATGCGTTCAATCACGCAACAAGTTTGATATCGATAACAATACCAGATTCTGTTACTGAAATTGGTGATGGTGCGTTCCAAGATACTGATGAGTTGACAACAATAATAATTGACCAAGAAGATTCCACTCTTAATAGTATTGGTGATTATGCGTTCAATCGCGCAACAAGTTTGATATCGATAACAATTCCAAATTCTGTTACTGAAATTGGTGATGGTGCGTTCCAAGATACTGATGCGTTGACAACAATAATAATTGACCAAGAAGATTCCACTCTTAATAGTATTGGTGATTATGCGTTCAATCGCGCAACAAGTTTGATATCGATAACAATTCCAAATTCTGTTACTGAAATTGGTGATGGTGCGTTCCAATATGCCGCAAATTTGTCATTGATAACAATACACGATTCTGCTACCATTGGTGTAAATGCGTTTGATGACATATCACAAGAACCGCTGATATATCTTATACCCCAATATGTTACATTCGAAGACTTCAAGTTGACATTTAATGGCAGTACAAATATTAGTAATATTACATATATTGATCTAATGATTCCTACTACAAGAATCATTTCTACAAATAATGATGTATTTGAAATTAACATTACTGGTGAACTCACTATGAGCAGTTATGGTTCATATATTCGTGTCGGGAATATAGCAAAACTAATAATTGGAAGAAATGTAACCAGTATTGGTACAGATGCGTTCAGTAGATCGACAAATTTGACTTCTGTTAGTATTCCTGATAGTGTAACCTATATTGGATACTCTTCGTTCTATCTTTGTGGTTTGACTTCTCTTACTATTCCTGATAGTGTCACAACTATTCAAGGTGGCGCGTTCACCGGTGCACCATTAACTTCTGTTACTTTTGGTAGAAACTCCAAACTAACTCTTCTTGGTGAGACGGTGTTTAAGTCTACGAAAATTACTACCATTACTGTTCCTAATGGTGTCAGAACTCTCCAACGTGATATTTTTCGAGATACGCCTTTGTCATCAATTGGACTGCCGATTTCTCTTACCAGTATTGGTGCGACTGCGTTCCAAGATTGTAAACAATTGGAATCTATAATATTCCCTGATTCTTTGACCCGCATTGGTGTCCACGCGTTCCGAAACGCGTATGCGTTAACATATATAACAATCCCTGATTCTGTTACACTTGACTACTTGGCATTCAGAAGAATATCACCAGTTTCTGTTGTATATGTTCTTGATGTATCTCCGATGAGGATATTTGACGATTTTACGACATATTTTGATGGAACTCACACTCGCGGTGATAGTCTAAAATATGTTGATGTGGGGAATATAAATATAAATGATTCTATATTTACTGACCATAGTGGTAATGCATATCACGTTGGCATTATTGGTGAACTCACGGAGTCGAGTTATGAGACTCATATCAGTAAGTCGAATATAGCACAAGTAGTAGTTGGGTCAAATGTAACCAGTATTGGTGACAATGCGTTCAATGAAGCTACAGCTTTAAAATATATAGCAATACCTAATTCTGTTACAAGTATTGGCGACAGTGCATTCCGTGGAGCTACCCTTTTGAGAACCGTTAACATTAGTCAGGCTTATTCTACTCTTAATAGTATTGGTAATTATGCGTTCTATAATGCGACAGCGTTAATATCGATAGATATCCCAAATTCTGTAACCAGTATTGGCGACAGTGCATTTAGTGGAGCTGGTGTGAGAGTCGTTAACATTAGTCAGACTAATTACAGTCTTAACATTATTGGTGCTTCTGCGTTCGATAGTACGAATTTGTCCTCACTATATATCCCAGTTTCTGTTACTGAAATTGGTGACAATGCATTCAGAGATTGTACACGTTTGACATCAATAACAACCCCTGATTCTGTTACTATTGGTGACCACGCGTTTGATGATATATCAGCACTCCCAACTGTATATGTTATGGATGTATCACGTACTATTACATTTGTAGAATTCCAATCTATATTTAATGACAGTACAAATATTAGTAATATTACCTATTACGATACTACTCATTAACCTTAAATTAAATGTTCAATTGAACTACTCAAATAAATATTATAAATATCTTATCTATATCTATTATATTATATCGAACTACGTAGTGGATGACGTTCATTAAGAAACAAATAAAGAGATATAAGGACATTGAGGACAAATTAGAAAAGTCATCAAAGCGCGCACAAGATAATGTGAATGCATCCATAGAAAATGCTCAACGCGATATTGAAATACAGAATTACTACATTGGAAGATTTAATGCATATGGTGACTTTTTACGTGTATTTAGCATATTCTTTGGATTTCTTTTGATATTCTACGGAACATCGTTTAATATTATCCCTAGTGGCATAAGAAATATTATTGTGACTCTTTATTGTATTGCTGTTCTTATATATCTTACATATCGATTTACGGATCTAAGTCGTCGAAATAATAGATACTTTAATAAATATAGACAAACAACGTCGCCTGACAACATAGTCGATGGGAGTATAGATAATAACTCTATCTCCGAACCAGACAATACTGATATATCACAAGACCCAACTGATGGCAATGGATGTGTTGGCGACGAATGCTGTCCTGATGGCTATGGATATACATATGATAGTGTTCAAAACAAATGTGTAAAATCTAAGTAAGATCTACCCGATGATTATTGGATATTTTTATTGCATGGATATTATATACACCGCTGCAAATGACTACAAATGATAGTGAAATCAATATTTCAGATACAACATTGGATGATCTGAAAACGAATTACTATGCTTCACTAAAATCGGCATTTCAACTTGTTTCGTCTACGAGTTTACCAACTACATATTATAGTCAAATTATAGAAGAAACGCGGTTAAAGGGTAAGCAGTTCACAGACTTTCTCACAAATCAAAACGACCTTCTAGTAAAACAATACACAACAGTGTATGAGATACTAGCAAGTAAAAATAAATATTTGGGTAAAATTGGTAAGGTAAACTTAAGCAAATCAAGGTCTGGTAAGAAACACGGTAGACAGGATGATAATGCCAGCTCGCCGCAAGATGTAGCAAAGCGTGAAAGTTATTATTACAGCCAAGAATTGCACGCAAGAAATGCTTGGCTTTATCTGCTATTTTTTTTATATGTTTTAGTTTTTTGCGTATTTTTTATTAGTATATTAAGTAAGCGCGCTCTTTATAGTCTTCAAAAACGTATTGCGATGATTGTATGTTTCCTAAGCATACCATATGTTTCGTATCATTATATCATTCCCGTATTTATACGCGGTAAAAACATTATAACTACAACCCTTCCTCCTGATGTTTACTTATAAACATCTTATTAAAAATATATAATTATTCAATCCAATCAATAATTATATGTTATATATTTGCCTTACATATAGGATGACTAAAATGCTCCCATTTCAGCTTCGTCTTCTTCATCGTCTTCGTACTGGATGGTCACGTTTTTCCAACCACGATTTGTATATTTACCAAATTTAGCGTCCATGGCATCGTACAATTCGGTTATTTTAGGAGGGCGTTTTCCATATGTATCGCGATACCATAACGGAAACTCTGTCTGAAGTTCGCCTTTCTTCACCTTTTTTCCCTCGTTGGCTACAACGCGCTCTGTAATAAATGCGCTAAGGTGGTCCTCTTGTTGTCTATACGCGTCACTTGATGCAATCACTGCGTCACAAGGAACAATAATACCCATATTTTCTTTTGCCAATTCAACTAACATTGACATCATAATGCGAGGCCATATTTTAGATTTAATTTTAGAGTCTTCAATCGACTTATCGACGACGAACATGTTAAACCCTTTTATATCATCTGGTGAATCAGATGCGTTGTAGTCCTTTAATTCTTTAAACGAAGAAGTATGGTCTATCTTATTAATACGACGCCACGTACCGTTATCATTCGAGTTAACTTGATATAAGTTATTTGTACAAACCATTGGAGTAAATTTTGGAATGAAAGAAACCGTATCGCCATATAACTTTCTGCCTGTAATCATATCCGTTCCACCAGTAAGCTCTTTCATTACGCCATCATTTATGGTTTGATTCTTAGAAGGTTCATTTACAATCGCAAGTCGTGTACCCATAAGTGACATTATTTCAGGTGTCGCACTACCAATTCCCTGACGTTTATTCACAAGATATGATTCAACCAACTGACCACAGTATTCGCCCATCATGTTTTGGAGAATACTCGTAATCATTGATTTACCATTCGAACCTTTCCCAATGAACATGTACATTTTTTGATTAATGTTACCCCCAATCAAGAATGTAGAAAGCAATGCCCACATAAATGTTCGCAAATCCTTATCGGAGTATAATTGCTCCATAAATATTTCCAGTTCGCGTTTTACCTCTGAATGGTGAGATAGCACGTCATTGTATGGAATATAATCGATATTTGTTGATTTTGTAATATAATCTTCTGGATGCCCATTTCTGAATTCCTTATTCTTAAAATCGTACACTCCATTTTTAAAACATAACAGATAGTCATTTGTGTCCATTCTTTTGTAAAAATCTTTGTCGTAGAACAACAATTTTGCCTCTTTGAAAATATTCGCTTTATGTGTATGACTACGAAGACGCTGACATAGATTTGTCAAATCTAATACCTTCTTTTCGATTGCTTTATATTCAGGTTCATCTCTATCAGTTACTTGCATAGTATTAACAGAGTCAAACATACGCACTTGATAGATATTGTGAATTTCCTCTGAAAGATTTTTTAGCAGATTAACACCAGCTTCCAACTCAACCCATCGATGACCATTATATTCGTACCAAATGTTTTTGTTGTAACTTACATTAACGTAATTATCCTTGAACCAAATATATAGCACCATTGCTAGGTCGTAATCTTGACCTTTATTCTTTATTGACTGGTCAATGTAGTGGTCTAAACTACTATCGCGTATTTTTTTATATTCATTTACTCCACCAGATTTAGAAACTTCATCCCAATGTTGTTTTGCCCAATAAGTAATTGAACGACTTGAAAGGCAATGTAATCCTGTGTCAAATCGTCTCCATTTTTCATAATAAGTTGGAATATCACTACAACTGAATTTGTCTGATTTTGCACTGAACGCCATCCATGTTAAGAACAGCTTATCACTTGTATTTCTTAAAGCCATTCCTGTCTTCAACCATAACTCGTAATTTTCGCTATATTCGTCTGGCAAAATCATTGTGTAATCATGTGTTTCTTTTACGATATAATTATTGTATTTAGCCTTTTCTCTTTCAACAAGACGGTTGACAAGATTAAACAACTGCTCTTTTGTGCAAATATTTTGAATTGAAATTACTTCGTCATCGTCAATAACGCGGATATTGTTATTGGGTCGCCGCTTTGAACCAGTGTCAGATATGAGCATACTGGCAACACTTTCCTTTAGAATGAGTCGAACGTGTTTTTCATATTGAGCAGACATTTTCGTGAAGTTTTCTACATTATTCGTGAATGATTCGTGGTCCTCGGTTTGAATACCGAATGGGTCGCTAGGATTTTCACTGCTATAGAATACGTTATATAGCTTTGTAAGACGATATACTTCATTTCCAGGCTTGCAAGAACCATAAACCATCCAATTGGTTGAACCAGATGTAATTGACATGTCTAGAATATCATCCCATTCATTATCTAATGGAATATCATCAAATAACAATGCTACATCTTTTTTTACATCTTCGCGCAATGCAATTTGATGGGCGTGAGACATTTGAAGACCAATGACAATGTGTAAACCGTCTTTAATTTTTTGTGTACCATCACTGTTTGTAATAATGTTGATATTTGGTTTCTGCATAACATAAATAGGAAAAGGAGCATCCTCTGAAAACTCGAAATATTTTTGCAGTTTTTCAAGGTAAAGAGATACAAGTGAAATGATATGTTCCTCGTTTATCAAACGTTTCGTTGTTCCTTGTGGATGTTTAAAGTCGAAATCGAGAAGAATTGGACCAAATACATTTACGTCAGTCTTAGTACTTTGAATTTGACTTTCTGTCAAAAATTCCTTGTTTCCATTCAAGAATACGTGTTCGTGATATAATCTATAGAATTTATCTAAATCCGCACCAACAATATAATAAGCTCCCCCTTTTACACTGTATTTATCGTCTCGTATTCGCGTATGAGTGTGTTGGATACGAGAATCCTTGTCTTTTTTGTATGTATGTTCTTTCAGAAATTGTTGCAGTGGCGAAGACCGACTCATCTGAGTAGAATAGTATATGTGTATAATATAAATTACAAGCTTCATTTTAAATCAATTTTTTTATTAACTCAACCGCTCTCAATAATATTTTCCCTACGCACTTTACAACACGGTTTACTTGCGACTGTTTCCATAATAAACATTCTTGAGAGTCGGTTTTACAATATAACCACTTATCAAAACGATATAATAACTATCACATATGAATAAGTAAATATATACAAACATGAGTAATGAGATTATTGCCCCGTCATGTGCAAGGCGATTAATTAAAGATATTCGGTCACTCGTGAAGGACCCTCTCGAGAGCGAAAATATATATTATCTTCACGATGATGATAATATGCTGAAGGGATATGCTATGATTATAGGACCACCTGGTTCACTGTATCAGAATGGAGCTTATTTTTTTGAGTTAGAATATCCGCCAGATTACCCATTTGCACCACCAGTTGTGACGATGTATAATTTATTAGAAGATAATATCCGTTATCATCCTAATATGTACCGCACTGGCAAAGTGTGTATATCTATATTGAATACGTGGCGTGGAGAAAAATGGACGTCTTGTCAAAGTATCCGGTCAGTCCTACTTACTATGTGTATGTTACTAGATGACAAACCACTATTACACGAGCCGGGAATAACTGAAAAACACCACGATTTTGAGAAATATAATAAAATAATAGAATTTAAAAATTTAGATGTACATTGTTTGCAGCTTGCTTACGATAAAATTAAATTAAAACCTTGTTTTGTGCCATTTTTATCTAGATTTAAACAATATGTAGAGAAACATAAAATGGAAATTAAAGATAGATTAACAAAATTGGCAGATATGAACGAATGTTCTAATATTACAACGATTGTCTACAATATGAAGAACGTTGAAGTTAATTATGATAAACTTATTACTTTCTTATCAAATTAGATAAAAAATTGAAATAATTTAATAAATCAATACTATATAATATATAATAAATTATAGTAATGAAGTTCTGTTCTACTTGTGAAAATATGTACTATATTCAAATTAGTGACGACGACCAAGCAGATACATTAAGCTATTACTGTCGAAAGTGTGGCAATAAAGATAATGTTGATGAAAATGAAAGTATTTGCATTTCATCGTATGATAATAATACGAATGTTGGTATTTCAAACTCAATAAACAGATTTACCAAGTATGACCCTACATTACCACGCCACTATAATATCAAATGTCCCAATGACAACTGCTTAACGAATGAAGCCAAAGACGGAGATGAACATATTAAAAGTGCGGAGGTATTGTATGTTCGATATAATGAAACTGATATGAAATACATTTACATGTGTACTACGTGTGACACGTCGTGGAGGAGTGATATCGATAAACATTAAATTTACACACTTATTGTTCGCTTTCGATAAAACTATTAGGGATCATATTTATACTCGTTGTTTCAATTGAGTCGGCAGAACTTATATTTTGTTCATTGCCACTGTTAAAAAATATTTTATTCAACTCTGTTTTCATAACATCTACATTTTCTGGTTTTGTACTTTTTTCTGATTCTGTTATAATAGTGTTTGAAGAATTTTGTTGATTTTGTCTAGTTCGATGTTGTATATTATTATCCATTTCATACGTTGGGCGGAAAGTTTGGAATGTTCTAATACCTTCATTTCCTACAATGTTTATTAATTTATCTATCATTAGAATGATACTTATCGATAGTATCACTACAATTATATAATAGAGCATGTGTTCCTATTATAGAATTTTATATATTTATTCAAGTAAAAACGAGATGAACTTATTTATGTCCTCCTTTATAAAGATGTTATCCAAGTCTGCCGAACTATATGCCGCATAGTTATCATTCAATTGAAAATAAAAATCTTTTACAATCCCATTCATATCTTCTTCAATCACAAGAACCAGTGGGGATTTATTACGTAGTTTGTAACGGGTTGCTATCTTGGTTTCTTGTATATGCTTATGAGGAATGTGTGAAACTTGCGTTTGGTCCTTTTTTATAATGGTTTTGTCTAATATAAATGTCATATCGTCAATATAGTTCTCAAGATATTCTATATCACCATCTTCGTATATTAAACGATTCATCTTTACTCCATTCTCAATACGATAAACCCCTTGGTCACAAACCAACTCATATATTGTTGTGATATCAACAATATAGTCTTTGAGGATACGAACAATCTTTTCGCCTTTCGGTTTACTTAATATTATTGTATTATCATCTATGTATAGTTTCATTTGATATATACATATTGAACAAACTATTTAAACCAATATTGAATTATACTTCTAATGGTCTCTATTGTTATTGTAGACAAACAAGGTTGTTTGAAAAATGTAAAGGTTAAGGATGTGACTACGCAGAGCTTGGCGAAAAAATGTAATTTCAAAAACGCAGACGATTTTGCGGAGATGTGTATTTGGGATATGTCTGATAGAGATATAAAGATTCATTTGTTTGCAAAGCTGTTTGGCAGAGCGAATTGTGAAAATAAATATGATTTTCCTCCTCCTGTCGACGAAATGTTATTTTTTGGTTCTTGTGCGTTAGTCAAATATGATACAAAGAATGGTTCCTGGTCTGATTTAGACGTCAGTGAATGGAAAAGTATTTATGAAGACCTGTTTGGTGGATTTGAAGACCTCGGAAGTGAAACGTCATCTGAGGATGAGCTTGAAAATGTACCAGATGAGTATAAAACCGAAGATGGGTATCTTATTGATGATTTTGTGGTTAATGACAATGATGAGATTGCAGTACATCCAGATGGAGGAACTGAGTCTGATGAATATTGCGACGAAATTAGCGATGATAATAACAATGACGAACTTTTCGAGGATGACTTTATATTTAGCGATGAAGAAATCTAATATTCAACAGTATAAATAAAATTATACACCAGAACAAGTTAAACTATACAACCGACGAGCATATTTACGAAGAAAATAAAAACTTAAAAAGGAAATGTTGATAAATAAAAAATGGGAACAGATTAAATCATAGTTAAGGTTAATAAGTTGTTATCATGGTCAGGACCTGGGCAAGTCAAGAATGGCATTACATTCGACATTATGTTTCTTGTCAATACGTCGCTAGTCAGGTATTTTTTTATTCCTCTATTAATAGCTAGTCGTGCCTTCTCATTTCGCATCAAAGCCATGTCATAAAAGTTCTTCCAGAGAACAATGAATTTTTCCATCGTGCTGAATTGCATTGTAATTTGTCTCGGTGTCAACCACCTCGTGTTAAATGTGGTAATTTTTTCGCGATCTTCAAATTTCTGTGTTGTTTTTTTAAAAACGACGCTCATAAACTTGACAAATTCGCTCGACGAAAGAATATTCTCTAGATGTTTAAAGTTTCGAATGATGTATAAGAAGAAGCCTCTATTCCACGAACCCAAAGCCATTGCGTTCATACCTGACCACGCTCCTGAAGAGTGGAATTTTTTTGTATTAAAGATTCTGGTCTGATTTTTGAAGCGAAATTTTCGCATTACGAACTTTTCGAAATCTTCACGAGTAGGTTTAGTCATTGTGTTGTATTTATCTTTTCTACTTGTAGCGGAAAATATAATCAATTTTGCTGTGTGAACTTAAATGTCCGAAGGTGCAAATGATTTAATTTCTGCTACGGGTATGAAATTACCAAACTTTGAATTAATTTTTTCGTATTTTTTGTGTGGACTTAAACCTTCAAATGTGTAAATAGATTCTTTCTTGATAAAATTGATTTAAATGACATGTTTTATAATGATATATAAAACAAGTCATTATTGACCAAATATGAGAATTGTATCCAACTCTAAAACTTTCCGTACCAGTATCACTGTTGAACTTCACAAACATATTGTTGTCCAGAATAGTGATGCAATAAAAGGTAGTTTGTCTAGAAACTTGGAAATTGGCATTTTCAACTATGCCATCAAAGAAGCTACCCAGAACTGCGTTATTCGTAAATGGGATAACCCACATTTTGTTGAAATTTATGTTAATAGACTGCGTTCCATATTTAGAAATCTCAAAAACAAGGAGTTCGTCAGTGAGATTGTAAGTGGTACAATCAGACCAGAAAATCTTACAATGTTAACGCATCAAGAAATAAATCCTAAACATTGGGAAAAACATATTGAGAAGAAAATGAAACGAGACAAGTTGAAATACGAGACAAAACAAGTTGCTGCTACTGATACATTTACTTGCAGAAAATGTAAATCAAAAGAATGTAATTATTATCAAATGCAAACTCGTTCAGCGGATGAACCCATGACAACTTTCGTGTCTTGTATCAACTGTGGTAATAGATGGAAATGTTAGATAAATTATTATATTCAACCTAATTGTGTAACCATATGGGCATATGTTTTTTTACGTCAATCATAAACACGATTGTTTATGATTGTTTGTTCCTTCTTGTTTGTGTATATGAGGTTTTTTATTTTACATACTTTTGCCATTGCTTTATTGGGACAAAATTTTTTCCACCACTACCGATTACAATTTTATTATAATCTTTAACAAACTCAGGATTATGATGACATCTTAAATGTTTGGTTTCTTGATCAATATTAAAAATAGGTCTACCAGAACCATAAAATACATTAAACTGTTTATTCCTCCAAAACTCTTGTTTTTTATTATTATTTTCTACATTAAATGAATAATTTACTTGAACGGAGTTCATTTATTATAAAAACATATAATAATGACGAATAAAATGTATTTGTATTCACGTAAAAATTAAATAATGAATATCTTCACTCACTTAATCCAAAATAATTAACGAAAGATTTTAAGTCGGACTACGAAATTAACAAAACCAATACAAAATTGAATACAAAAAATAAGTTATTATATATTTAAAAAGAAATGATACAGTTGTGGAAACCAAAGAATAGTAATAATGATATTTATGCTGGAAGAAGGACAAGAATATATTATAAAGGAGATGGTGGAATAGCAGCAGAAGGTGCTTTAAGATTTATATCTGAATCTTCAAATATAAAAGGTAGCTATTCAGTCTCGGTATTAGATGATAATGGATTTACAAATCGTGTATGTACATCAGATATAATAGGTAGAGTATATGTACAAATGTTTGAAATAAGTGATACTGTAAAAAAAATAAGTGGAATATCAGAGGATTGTTGTAATATAGTAAACGAATATCTATGCGATTACATAGAAATATAAAAAATACTATACCATAATAAATATAATTTATTATTTTTCAAAAAAAATAAATTATTCAGTATAAGCATAAGTGACGTTGATAGTAGTAAAATTATAATTAGGATTAATAGATAAAATGAGTGGTTGAATATTTGTAAGAAGTTGATATCACTGTATTGATTGTTCATTCCAATGATATTTATTTTTTGCTTCCTAATCGTGATTGAGGTATTCTAAATCTTTGACACGCCAATACTCTTGACCACCAAACGGCATTGGACGCTTGATGATAAATGGCAACTTCTTCTGTTTTAGTTCTTCAAGTGCAATGAGGTATCCATCATATGTATTTATCGCCTTAGCATCAATTTGTGGTTCAGCCCCGTTATTTATTTGACTAGCACGTTGACCGATAATGCGTGCCTTTTCGTACTTTGTGAGAATCGGTATAGTCCTATGTAATGGGTCAACTATCACACCGTCATCGTCTCGAACAACTACTGCCATTGCATTTACTTCATCCTCATTATGCTGGGATATACTGCTATGATATTTTTCGATAAAACCTTTATTATCTACGTCCTCCAATTTCGTATATGACATTTCATTAAAATCACAATCATCGTCATCTTCGTTGCCAATATCGTAACCATCTATATCATTATCTGGTTGAAGTGAAATTACTCCTTCTAGGTCGACATCATCGTCTACATCTTCTTCATCGACTTCATTATATGATTCGATATCTCCAGCATCAACACTATTATCATCTCCACTGCCATCACTCATCTCACCAAAATCGCTATCTACATCTGAAAGAGCAGTGTCGATATCTTCAATTGGGTCTTCCACTTTTAATTGTGTTGTGTCCATACTTATTACTATATTGAAGTATTATATTTAGGTAATAATATTTCAATTTTTTATAAAAAAATAACAACTGTATATTATCAATCATTCTTGTCCTTATATTCTTTCAGGTCTATGACACGATTCATGAAAGGGATGATTTCTTCGTCATGAGTGATTACCAACAATGTTTTGTCTTTACATTTATTCAACAGTAATCTCATTACCTTTTTACGAGTATTGCCATCTAATCCTGCCAAGGGTTCGTCAAATATGTACACTTGACCATCTTTAAATATTGACCGCAAAATAATTGTAACTTTTTGCATTCCTAGTGACAAATTACTTCCATTACTTCCTGCATGACTGGATACACCTTGTTCCAATTCACCGTATACTGATTGTAATCTATATTCTTCAATTATATTCATTACCTCGTCATCACTGACATTGTGATTTCCATATTTAATATTTTCAAGAATCGTAGTATCGAAAAGAGTTGTGCGTTGATTTACATAAATAACTTTGTCTCTGAGATACGTGGTGTCATATTCTTCTATGAGTGTCCCGTCTATCTTTATGTTTCCGTGCGTTGGACGAATCACTCCCACTAACATCTTTGTTAGTGTAGTTTTACCACTACCTGATGGTCCAACAATCGCGACTTTATCCCCACCGTCTATATGTAGGTTGAAACCATCAAACAAATTACTGCCTGTTTTATCGTAAGCATACACAATGTCATTAAAGTATATTTCCCCTGAATCTATACCGCTTGTAATGCCCTTTGTAGATGAAGCATTCATTATTTCACTCAAAAATGGGTCTGATGCAGATATGATGCCAATTTGCGAAAGTAAAACTGCGCCAATATTATAAATAGATGAAAATGTATAATTCATATAATTTCCGAGGAGTAACATTGATGTTATAAATGTACTTGCTTTCAGCGTGTTGTTTGTAAACTTACCTAACATTTTTAAAACAGACGTACTATACGCAATAATTGCCATTGTCTGGCAGGCAGTTATAATGTATCTTTCTGTTATCAGTAGGTTTTTATACTCAGTGCCATATTCTTTACTCACATCTTCATTCTTTTTGTTCTCAGTCTCTTCTTCATTATTCAAATATACATTCAGTAAATTAGAAAAACTGTCATTTAGTTTTTCGCTCAGTTCGAAATATTTTATCTCTCGTTCGCGAGACCCAGATATAACGTATTCGCTTGTAATGTATATGATTGTATATATAATTATTAGTGCAAATCCCAACACATATGTGATTTCAGAATCAATTGTCAAAAAGTATAAAACAGTCAGTATGAGTGCGAATGTTTCAGGAATCGTGTCTGACATAACCCACTGAAAAATATTTTTCATTGAACGCGTCACCTCCAAAATACGCGAAATATGTTCCCCAGACTTTACTTCGCGGAAATTCTTAGACCGCTCTTCAACTGTTTTCCGGAAAATCTTTTCCCTCGCAAATGTTAGAAAATTAGGAACTAGGTCTGCTTCAATATAGTTTTTAATAGCATGAGCACCCGATATAAATATGTAAACAAGAATTATACTTAGGATTATCCCCTGTAGTCCAAACTTTAAAAGTGATGTATACAAGTTTCCTAGTGTAATTTGTATTGTTGATATATCACCTGAATTTATTTTACCAATCAACATTCCATACAGCTTTGGTAGAATAATTGTTTGAAAAGGATACGTCCCAAATGAAAATATGGCGTATATAATAAAGTATGGTATGTTATCTTTTAGAAAAGGTATATAAAACTCATCAAAAATGTTCATATTATATTCCTTATTATAAATAGAAAATAATATAAAAAATTGATTTAGAATAAATATCAAGGAGCATATATATATATATACAATATGTCACAAACTGATACTGTCCCCGAAGAATCCCTCCATAAACTTAATGATGCTTGGACATTGTGGGCCCATCTACCACATGATACTGACTGGTCACTCAAAAGTTATAAGGAAATCTCCACATTTCATCACGCAGAACATTTCATAGCTCTCAATGAAATGATTCCAGAACCAATGATCAAAAACTGTATGCTATTTCTTATGCGAAAAGGTATTACTCCCCTATGGGAGGATTCGAGAAATAGAAAAGGCGGTTGCTTTTCCTATAAAGTACTCAATAAACACGTTTGTGATGCTTGGAAGAAAATTTGCTATCTTATTGCCGGAGAATCAATAACAGATAACGGTAATCTTCACATTAATGGATGTACTATCAGTCCGAAACGAAACTTTTGTATTATTAAAGTATGGACCGCTAACTGCGATGTTCAAAATCCCAGGGATGTCATCTTGAAGGATACCGCAATTAGTTCGCAAGGATGCCTTTTCAAAACACATAGTGTTCAATATTAATATACATATTCACATATTCACATATTCACATAATTCATCAAATCCGCATACCATTTTATAAATACTTCATGTGTATGAATATTTTCTAATCCATCCAGCTTAAATACATCTTGGGATAGTGACATTTCGCCCATCATATCCTTATGGTATTCTTCACACCTCTCCAAGTAGCCGTTCGAAATACAAGATTCGCCATCACGATTTCTTTCATCGATACGAGATTTACATTCGGACCAAGGTGTGTATACATATACTTGTTTATGTATGGGAATATCTTGCGCAAATACGTCAAACCATTTATTATAAATAGTATAGTTCACTTGCTCTATTTTTTTATCATCAAATAACATTTTTGCAAAAATGTACTTATCTGTATATAATGATCTTTCTGTAATAATTATATATCTCACCGTATCAGGGTGTTCAATAAGATACTGTTTTGCTTTGTCAAGTGAATCTTTTAGAACTTTGTACCTCGTAATGAACGCCATCATTTGGAATGGAAATGCATACTTGTCCTGGTTCTGGTAAAACAAATTTAACATTGTTCGCCCACTGCTGTCTACCACTTCATCCCATTCACTTGTCGGTTCAAGTACGAAGTCTATTACAAATGTACTCGATGTATGGTATTGCTTCATTTTAGATACAAGTGTCGACTTACCAGAACCGATGTTACCATCAATGCTCACAATTTTAATTCGTTTGTCTATAATGCTCATATCGCCTGTTAAATAATGTTAATACTATTATTTTAAGCCAAAATCATAATATTATATTATATGCAACAAAGTGACATACGACAAAATTGCTGGTATATCTTGTATCGTTGATGCTTTGATCGCGCAATGCAATAACTACATATGTACCATAATGATTCGTTAACATGATTAGTAATGAATGTTTGCGTGGGATTGGTTTCAATGTTAAAGCAATGATTAAGTGGACTATTATTTATATTACATAACAGAAATGTATTCGGCGTAGATACAAAACTCTTTATTTTATCATTTAACTTTACCAAGTAATAATGATATACGGTATCAAAAAAACGTTGTCTGAAACAGTAATTATTTAAAAATGTATCCAATTCTTTACATAATTGGGTATGGCTTGTGACCGAGTCTATAACGCGTCGTGTAAATATATCTTGCCAATAATATTTCCAAATAATATCCTGTATTTCAACTGGAAGAGTATCCATATATTAATAAAATATTTGTATATTTTATTAAACACCGTACCAATTAACATGAATTTTGATAATAACACGTTGTTTTTTTTAATACTTGTAGGAATTTCAGTAGCACTTCATATACCAGCAATGGTAATAACACATAAACCGTTGACTAAGTCATTATCTAGTTACTTACGCATTAGTTACATTATTGAATCTGTTTTAATGATTTGGCTTTTCTTGGCACTGTACCCATTTAAAGAATCAAGCGATGTTCAAACTACACTTTCACTTATATCTGGCTCGATGCAAGAAAACTATTTAATTTTGGTATTCTTCTTTATCTTAGTATCATCTTCGTATATATACGGCAAGCGAAACATACAACGTGCTCATACATCTGATAACTATCGATTTTATAGTAGACTTCACGTATTACTTGTATTTATTCAATATATTCTCATTGCTGGATATATATACACAAACTCAAAATTGGAAAATTCATTCGTAGTCACACAGGATATTATTCGTTTTATGCTTCTTGTGTTTGTATGTACTGATGTATTTACATTATTAAAGGTATACACAACAGTAACCCATAATATAACTGACGGATTCACAACCAACATTAAAAAATTATTCATGTAAAACTCAGTTAAAAGTTTTCTCATATAATATAATATTATACCTTTATGGTCAGGATATATCCTGATACAAACGATAATAATTCTAATAAATATGTCAGAAACAACCGATGTCGAAACCAAACAAAAAATTGTATTGGTAATATTATTTGGTTAACATTTGTTGTATTTTCTGTAATTGTCTGCTTTGCAGTATAATTCATTTAACTCATCAAAACATAATATCGAATGTAATATTATGTTTTCTATCGTACCTTCTTCCATGAAACACTCAAAATATTGAGAAAAAAAGTTTTTTGAGAAAAAACAACGTTTTAGAAAGTGTTTTGGATACCGTTTTTTTATGTTTTTAATTTGTAGAAAATAAGAATTTGCTATTAAATCGGTATTAAAAAACGTTAAAAAAACTATTTACACCATTATGATGTAAAACAATAATAATTTACAAATATTCTGTTACCATATTTTTTTGGCATTTTCACCGAATATTAATTCCGCAAATTTTTGGCGCTTTTTATGTTGCCAAATAACATGAAGGAAACGCGCCAAAACGCGCCAAAGAAATATGAATGTGTTGTGTGTGACTATAGATGCTGTAAAAAAAGCGATTATACAAGACATCTATCAACTGATAAACATAAACGGCAACAACGGCAACACTTAGGCAACGCAAAACGCGCCTATTCTTGTACGTGTGGGAAGACCTATCAGAATAGGTCCGGACTGTGGCGCCATAAAGGTAGATGTTTATTTTCTGTAAATAAATGTGAAACTACTAATCTTACTACAATAACACAGAAAAATACCTGTGGTGAACTAGATACATTAGATACTGAGTTATTCAAGGAAGTTATATTACAGAATAGAGAGCTCCAAAGAATTGTTCAAGAACAGCAAAAACAAATAGATAATCAAAATGTGAAACATCACGAGGAAATGATGCGAGTTATTCCTAGTATTGGCAATAATAACAATAATACGAATTTCAATATTAATATGTTCCTGAATGAAGAGTGTAAAGACGCCGTCCCACTCATTGACTTTGTAAATAATTTGCAATTATCTTTGAGTGACCTTTCTGATACAGGTAAAAACGGATTTATTGAGGGGATAAGCAATATTTTTATTCGGGGATTGGCAGAACTTGATATTTCAAAACGTCCCATTCATTGTAGTGACCTGAAACGGGAAATTATGTATGTGAAAAATGAAGCAAACTGGCAGAAAGACGTCGATAAAAAAATCCTCAATGATGCAATAGATCAAGCGCGATACTTGAATCTGAAACAATTACGAAACTGGATGGACATACATCCTAATTATACAGAAAATAACCACCCACACAATGACGACTATATGCAGATTGTTGAAAATACTGTTTTAGATGATGCCGCGCAAGAGAAACAATCTAAAAAAATAATAAAAAATATAGCAGAAAATGTTATTATTAATGGAAAAAAATAGAACTTACACGCGTGTTTGACATATCTTATACGTCAAACCAAACTCCGTCTCCGTCTCCCATAATCCCGACACTTTGAATGTAAGTGTTAACTCTGGCATAGAATCAATGTTGCGATTATGTTTATGTCTATACGGAATTTCACTCCCCTTGTTTTTTTCACTTCTTTTTATTTTTTCACCTTCAACCGTATTATATTGTGACCTGTCGTTGGTACTCTTAGTACCTTTGTTACTTTTAATCTTGAATTTAGGCATCTTATTGTTTGGAGGACAAACAATTTCATTGGTGTTGACAACACTGTCGTCCTCATTGACTTTATCATTACCGTTACCAGAATAACCCTTTTCATTGTCGTCCCTTAGAAAAAACTTAATAAACCCATTTCTAACTTGTTCTAAAATATTGGGTCGCGGTATTTTATTTATAGAGTACATCTGGGTTAGCATGAAGTGTTCGAGATTTATAATGAACTGAATATCGCTACCTATATCGTCTTGTAGAAATAATTTGTGCTTCTGATAGTAGCGCTGAATCTTTACGTTTTTGAATGTTACATCAAATTGTATATTATTTAATGTCATGTATTCATTTGAATACACAAATCTTCTGAAAAGACCATTGTGAATAATTGTGTTTTTTACCGCATCCATTACATATATATTTTCAAACTCAATTGTATCTGGATCTAAAATAATATTGAGTGGCTGTGATTTTTGTATTATTTCTAATGACATTTTTATAGTATGTGGTTATACATATTATAGGTTTTCCTTTATATCTTCCTTCATTCACTATAAGAGTATAGAGAGTTATGAATCTATTTTAGTAAGATAGATGAATACGTTAGCACAAGAATTTACAAATATTATCGATGAATATTTACACCTGACGAAAAAATATTTACAGCAGTACGGCGAACAAACTGTTGTGTTTCTTATGGTGGGCGCATTTTATGAAATGTATGGATTGAAAATAAATGAGAGTGACACACATTTCGTTGAAAGTAACATTGGTGATGTTGCCTTTCTATGTGACCTAAATGTGAGTAAGAAGACATTCAAATGGAATGACAAGAGCGTATATATGGCAGGATTTAGAGATTTTACACTGGAAAAATATATCCAGCGCATGACTGCTCAGAATTATACGTGCGTTGTATATGACCAGGAGGAAGACAACAAACAATCACGAATTATGAGTGGTATCTACTCACCCGGTACATTCTTCCAATATGAACAGCAACGTAAGTTGACTAATAATATGACGTGTATATGGGTTGAGGAATTCAGTAGACGTACTAAAACATACTTTATATTTGGCATCGCATCCATTGATATCTACACGGGTCTTACAAATACATTTGAATATACGGAAGAATATCGTGGTGGAAAACTGTTACTCGACGAAGTTGAACGTTATTTTGCAATACACGAACCGAGTGAGGTTATTGTCATTGACCGCAATGTAACAAATAAAATACTCCATACTGCCCTAAATCCTCTTATTCAATCGCGAGTTGTCCGTAGATTCAGTTCCGATTGCGATACAAGCGTTGAACGATGTAGGTGGGCAGATATTTTAAATTGTGAAAAGCAGGTTTATGTGGTTGAAACATTCAAACGATTCTTTGGATTGAGTGAAGAGTTACTCGACGAACATATGGTTGACCCTATATCTTGTCAGTCAATGGCATATCTACTACATTGGATGACCAAACATAACTTAACACTAACACTCCGATTACATCCACCAAGCATTGAAACTAAATCTACCAGTGTATATTTAGCAAATCATTCACTGAAACAGTTAAATTATGTTGATAATGGGAGTCAATTAAATTCGACCAATATTAATGGTACTCAATACAAATCTGTGGTAGACATTGTAAATAAATGCAAAACTCCAATGGGACGTCGTAAGTTGAATTATGACCTTACCCATCCGGTGTATGATATAAACAAGCTTGAAGTTGAATACCAGATTATAGAAATTACAATAAATACACTGATGGAATCACATACCGATAACTCTGACTCGATTGTGTCTCGCTATAATTGTATATTCAGTAAGCAAATAGACGTTGATAAAGCTGCTCGGTCACTTATCATGAAAAAAATAGTTCCTAGGACTATTTCACAAATATATACTTTCTTTTCTCTAGGCAAATCGATTATGGAAGAATTAATGGTACATTCATATTTCAATAAATATCTAATTGATAAATCATTCCAAGAAATAAATCAGTTGTGTACCGAAGGAGAGAGAAACATAGAAGAAATATTCGACGTCGATAAAATATTGGGGGCAGAGACTCAACAGTTTGAAGACAATATATTTGCACACTCGTATGAAACTGAGGTTCATCAACTCTGTCGGGAACGTCAACACCATAACGAGTGCGTATCCATACTTATACAAACTCTTTGTAATATAATCACTCAACAAGAAAAACCTGGGTCCAAATTAAAGCAATGTGTCAAGTTTCACGAAACTGATAAGCTTTATGGGTATTTAAGCGCAACCAAACGACGATGTGATATATTTAAAAAATGGATGAAGGAGCAGATTAGTATTGACCGAAACGCAACAATTGTTATTGACGGCCAGCTACTTCCCATTTGTGACTTTTACATTGAGTCTGCGTCAGGTGGTAATTCAGCAATTAAACACCCGTTTATCAATTCATTGTTGGAAAAAATATTCCATTCCAATAAACAATGGAAGGAAACACTATTTCGTACATTTATGAAGGCAATTGATGAATTGACTATAATAATTCCATATATTGAGAAGGTAAGCGAGTTTATAGCTACAATAGATTCTATATTCACCAAGGCTGTTATCTCAAAACAATATGGATATTGTCGCCCTTGTATTCGTAACTCAAAATCGGATGAGTCGTACGCATCGGCACAAGCTCTACGCCATTGTATAATAGAACGCATTCAAACTGACCATATATACACACCAAATACAATCGAAATAGGAGGAGATGCCAAGGAAGGTATTTTATTATACGGTACAAATGCTGTAGGCAAAACAAGTTTAATGAAAGCACTCGGTATTGCAGTTATACTAGCACAAAGTGGTATGTATGTGCCGTGTTCAGATTTCACATTCTTTCCATTCAAGAAGATATTCACTCGCATTTTAAATACTGACAATATATTCAGAGGACTTTCTACATTTGCCGTTGAAATGACAGAACTACGAAATATACTGAATAACGCAGATTGTCATAGCCTTGTATTGGGTGATGAACTCTGTTCGGGAACAGAACACGACTCGGCACTTAGTATATTTGTTAGTGGGATTCAATGGCTCTATAAACGTAACGCGAAATTTATATTTGCAACACATTTACACGAAATTGTAAACTACGATGAAATAAAAGCAATAGAAAGCAATCTCGCTATATATCATTTATCTGTTCATTATGATAAGTTGAGTGACATATTAGTCTATGACCGTGTCATAAAAGGGGGTTCTGGGGAATCTGTTTACGGATTAGAAGTATGTAAATCACTACATTTGCCTGATGATTTTATAGATGATGCGTTTGAAGTAAGATCAAAGTATACAACACAGATACTAGATACATTATTAGATAAGCATACATCACGATATAACAGCAAGGTAATAATGGGAATATGTGAGATATGTCGTGAATCACCAGCAGTTGATGTTCATCATTTACAGTTTCAGAAAAATGCGGATAAAAGTAACCTTATTAATGGACACTTGCATAAAAATCATAAATCAAACTTAGTTGCCATATGTAAAAATTGTCATGATGACATTCACAGATGTAAGAATACTACTAATGAAATGAAACGTTTGAAAAGTGGTGCGGGTGAAATTTTATGTACAAATGATTGATATTGATAAACAAAGTGTTATGACGTGGGAGTGGTGTATTCTCGCATTAAATTATAATATTATTTCGAATATTATAATTTTTCATTATTATATGAACTCACGGTTCACTCAACATATATTGCTAACAAATGGGATTGAATAAAGTGTTCGAGTAGTTATATTAACCCATCCTCCGCTACGTTTAGAACTGACATTCCCTAAATATGTTGCATTAGACATTATGGCACTGTATATAGCTTCTACGTCATCATCATTGTTAGGTTCAATACATAGACACGTCTGATGTATCATTGGTTTGCTAATAGTCAGACAAATATTATCGGGATGAAGAAATGCTGGAATAAATATCACTCGTTTTACATTGGACAAGTGTAAAGACTGGCTCCTTCCATACGCATACCATGTAGGATAACGTTTTCTACCATTGTCTCGTTTACCAAGTTCATCCCTAAACTTCTCTAAATATACATATGTCTGCGGGTTTTCAGATTTAAAGCGGTCATCACAAATAATTTTACCATCTTCATATGGATATATAGCATATTTTACACGGCGCGAGTTCGTTATCTCTTGCCAACACGGTTCATTGAATAATCGCGTATTATGAATATATACTTTATCGCGTAGTGTTGCAATACCATTTGATATTTTGCATACATTTTTTAGTGTTTTTGTTTTATTTTGTGCGTGACCATCGGTGATTGGTGTAAACAGCATGTAATTATTGCGATTGCAAATGTCCGTATATTGGATGGGTATGCCGTTATATACGAGAGTATCTGGTTTTGTTTTGGTAAAAATAGTAATACAACAATACACAGATGCGTCAGGAAATACCTTCTCCGACTTAAAATCAATAATTTCTTGAATATATCTATTTTCAAATAGATATTTCCGTAATTCTATTGCTGATTTATTATAAAGGAAGGAATTGGGAGTTATTGATACCATTACACCATTGTCACGCAATAAGTCGATACATTTTATAATAAATGCGTAGTAAATATCAATACACCCTTTTGCTAATATTGGAAACTTACTTTTGATAAATGACCGATACTCATGACTCAAATCCTGAAACTTAATATACGGCGGATTCATAATGATGTTCACGTACTTCATTGAAACATCTACTGACAGAAAATCACCACAGAACTTGTTCACTCCTGATTGATTTATATCATTGAGGAATTCTTGTTTGATATCATACACATCAACACTGTCATATACATCTAAATCAACCCCTTTTAGGAGACACCCTTTACCAACAGATGGTTCTAGTAGGTTACCATTTGGTATAAGATATGAACACATTTGATATGATATGTTATTTGGCGTGAATATATCACATTTTGTGAACATTTCCATCAAAATAACAAGAGAAACAATGATAATGTTATATGTATTTGAGTTTTCTTAAGTCAAAATAGTATACAAAAACATTTAAACCGTTATTGACATATCATAACAATACTTGGTTTTCAACAAAGATAGATGAAGAAATATATTTCGGAAACATTTACCCAGCAACTCGACCGGATGCGGACGACGAATTTACACATTGAAAAGGAATCAAATGTCGACTTACTGCCCGAACAATTAGAACAGATACCATCGCTTATCATGTATGGTCCATCAGGAGTTGGAAAATATACACAGATGTTGAATATAGTGAGTAAATACAGTCCGAGTCAACTTAAATATGAAAAAAAGGTACAAATTATCCATCCGACAAGTAAGGAAGTAATTATGACAGTGCGGATGAGCGATATCCATTACGAAGTAGATATGCAATTACTTGGATGTAATGCAAAAACACAATGGCATATTATATATAATCAACTTCGTGACATTATTGCTTCCCAGAATAGAAATATTTTTGACAAGGATTCCAAGTTGCGCAAAGGGTTTATTGTATGTAGAAACTTCCAGCATATACACTCAGAATTATTAGACTGCTTTTATACATATATGTTCTCGGATGTGGGGTTTTGTATTCGTTTCATTATTCTCACTGACAGTATATCCTTCATACCAGATTGTATAGTCGAATCGTGTATGTTAAATACATATGCGAGGCCTTCGCGAATGAAGTATGCTGAGGTTATTGGGGGTGAAACCGGTAAATTATCTAAAACAATTTACTCTAAACTCAAAGAAAATATGATTCATAATATCAATAATGAATTCATGTCAATCCCACAACTTTCTCCTTGTGAAAAGGTATGTGAACCAATTATAGAGATGATAATACATAAGAAAACACTAGATTATAGTAAGCTACGTGAAATGATTTATGACATTTTAGTTCACCATATTAACGTTCAAGATGCAATGTATCATATTTTGCAACAACTATATAAACAACATATTCTTCGTAACAATCAATTACAAACTGTGACGAATATCACGTACGAGTTTCTTAAATTATATAATAACAATTATCGTCCTATTTTTCATTTAGAGAAATATCTACTACAATTAGTAGTAGTTGTTCATGGAATTAAGTGAAGCATTAAATGTGTTTGATTTATCAATAGATTCCTTGTCAAATCAAACAGTTGAAACATTGGATACATTGTATCGTAAACAAGCTCTTCATTGCCATCCGGATAAAACAGGCGGGTCAAATGAAAAATTCATCGCATTACAAGAAGCGTATGAACTATTGAAAATGAAGATAGTATTTGATAGTACGCACCCTGAAATAGATGTGAATGACGGCGACGATTATAGTCGCAGCGGAAATGAAAAGGTATTCTCGCATATGATGCATTTCTATCAGAAGCACAAGGATACATTTACAGACGTTATGAAATCAATGCATCATACATTCAATGACTACTGTATTGGCAAAATTACATCAATGACTGATGATGACCTCGTACGATGGTATAGCTTTATAAAAGGCACTAAGATGCTTCGTTTTTTACATACCGATACGCGTGCTAGGATAGATGAACGTATTCAAGCTCACCAAAAAAATACAGAAACAAAATGTAATATCAATACTATCACCGTACTAACTACTCTTAGTGACATTATGAATAACACGATATTAAAACGAGAATATAAAAATAGTACCATATTTGTTCCGCTTTGGCACAGTGAGGTATATTATGATGTTTCAATACCAAATACCGATACTGATTCAGACCTGAACAATAATAACATCATTGAATTGTGTGTACAAATTGAATATTGTTCGAGCAGTCAATGGTACATCGACCATAATAGTAATCTATTCATTTTTAAAACAGTACCATTTGACAAGGATATATTATTTCAAGAAAATTTACAAATTAGTGTTGACAATGTAGAGTTCAATATTCCCTGTAAAGACCTTATTATGACACATAAACAAACAGTGCGTTTACGTAAAAAAGGGGCTTGCTGTATCGTAGAGAATGACTTATATAATGTTGGTAAGCGAGGTGATGTTTTTATACTATTAATATTCAATTAGCCCACATTATGTGTTAAATTAAAAAATATATAATAAAAATATTTGATTTTTATTATATTTATTATGAATGGATTATAACAAAAAAACGTTACAATTGAACGCTTTATAATGGATATTTCAACTTAATATTTGATTAATTATAATTTATATTTATAGATTTTTTATTTTTTATGCGGCCTTCTTGCGGATAACCTTCTTCTTCTTAACGGGTTCAGGTTCAGGTTCAGGTTCAGGTACTGCTTCTACCTCATCTTCTGCCTCCTCTTCCTCTTCATCCTCCTCTCCATCGGATTCAACCATAGTAGTCGATTCCCTTTCGAGTGCTTCGGTCACACTGGCTTTAAGAGAATCCTTATCCGTGTCGTCAAGAATAATCTGGCAAACATTTGTGTTATCTTCCATCGGCTCAGTGATGGCTTGATGAAGACGCCAAGTAACTCCAAACTTGCCATTGGCAAACCAAAGACCACCACATTGGATAACTGTCGCAACCTTGGCGTTCTTGTGAATGATATCCATAGGGGTCAGGTTAACATCACTCGTAGGGAAAATCTTCTCGTGCTCCATCGTGAAAATACTAGGCTTCCATACACCATCGTATTTAGGGACCTTCACTTGAAGTCTGGGCGACTTGCTCTTGTCTGGCTCACCCGTTTCCTTGTTCTTCGAATACTTCAACATTGGGGTCCAAAGAGCATCGACAACCTCCGGACTCATCGTAGCCTTTCCGAACCAGTCCTTCGAGTTTTTCACTGCATCACGCTTGATGCTCTCCTCGAAATCAGTCATCACTTGGAGAAACTTTCTCGTCTTGTCATCGTGGTATTCGTCGTTAGGGAATTGAAGGGACATCTCGAAGCGCTCGTTTCCTTCGTAATCACTAATCCCCCACGTCATCATTAGAGGAGTTGTGACGTAAAGTGACTTCTTAGCAGCCTTATTGTAAAGGTTCATATTCTTGCCACCAGCCTTGTTTAGGACAGGCTGGTTGTAACCAATCATATCATTGGTAAAATCGCGGTATTGGATAACGTTAATAGCAGACATTGTTCTTTCTATATATACATCTCAGGTATACGCTTTAAGCCATTTCAATTTTTTTTAATATTGACTCGGATATTTGGATTTCCAAAATAAAATAAAAAATATAATATGATGATAGGTATGGTATGTTGCAATGTTGGTAATATCAGATATAAATTATGCGTGAGGGTGAATATTTCTCTCTCGAATTTTAAAAAAGTGTAATTAGTGTATGATTATTTATTTATTTTATAATAATAGAAAACATCATCATCATAATTTAATCATTACAGAGACACAAAGAGAGAAATACGGATAATATGCCTGTTTATTATAAGTTATTGGTGATATTATAGTTGTAAACAGTTCAATAAGTTATAATACGAGAACTAATAATTTATTATCCAGATAACTTATTGTAAAACTCAACGACCTTTCTGTTAATTTTAATCTTGCTTGGATCAAAAGATGTTAAATATAAACCGTCGAGTGATTTTATGCGAGATAGAGCTACATATGTTTGTCCACACGCAAATATTTCCTTGCCAATATCTAATTGAGCAACATCAATGGTAGCTCCTTGTGCCTTATGGATTGTTATTGCCCACGAAAGCATAAGAGGAATCTGTTTCACTCCAATACTTTTTATATTTTCACTCTGCCACGTGTGGTACCCCATTTCTCGCGTGATACCATTATAAAATGTAACAACTGGTAATTTCGCGGCTGTAAAATCAATGACAACACCTTGACTTCCATTCACAATACCATTCTCAATATCGAGATTAGCCACACACATGACTTGTGCACCCCTTTTCAAAAATAGGGTATCTTCCGAATTTATAGATTTCATAAGATACTCAATTTCTTTATCCTTCTGACTTGTTGAGAATAGTGTATCATCATTATTACAACCCGTATCGGTAACTGAACATCCTTTTTTACGATATATATGAGGTGTCTCAGAAATGCTATCAATCGACTTTTTATTGATAGATTCTACTTTGGCGCGCGTTGGAAGAATAATTGTCGGCTTTATATCTGTATTGGTAGGTATTTGTCTACCTACGTAACGGTTTAATATATCAACCGAAGATGTGGTTAATTTTCCACTTCTTACTTGTGATAAGATTTGTATGTATGATGGGTCAGATTGTCTGAACACTTTGTCAAGCTCTATTTGTTCGTGAAACACGCTATTCCAGTTATCCGATTCAAAACAATATTGAGATTCACTCAACGTTCTTCCGATAGGAGAGAGTTGATTAAAATCGCCAGAAAATATGATCTGAATTCCTCCAAATGGAGCTTTATTTCGACGACTCATTTTACCAGTCATATTTAGTACGTCAAATAGTTTTCGCGACATCATACTTACTTCATCAATGATCAATAGTTCAACAGAATTCCATTTTTTTCTTTTTGAATTATTCTGACTTACATCGGTGACAATCTGCTCTATTACACCATTACACAACCCAACACCACTCCAAGAGTGGATTGTTTTCGCGTTACATTTGAGAAGAATAGAAGCACACCCAGTCAAGGCACAAACCTGAACACGTCTTCCTTGTCTGATCGCATCTTTGACAATATGTCTGATTAATTCCGTTTTACCAGTGCCACCAGCGCCAGTCAAAAATATATTTTCTTTTTTTTGATATGCCTCAAAAACGAGTTGCTGTTTATTTGAAAGCTTCATAATATTCGGTTATTAAATATACGTATTTTATGCTTAAATACATTTGGTATTTACATCATTGTCATACCATATATGATGTAAGAAATCCGGATATGTGATATTACATTTATCTCTTCAAAAAAATATAAATTACACACAGTCCAATTTATTAGACCCTTGATAACAAGTGTGGATGTGTGTTAGTATATGCGAAATTCAAAAAAACAATTTAGGAAAAAGATAATATGTCTATTATATACATCACAATGGTTTCAAATACAATAATAATATCGTCTAATAATGTTGGTATATCTGACAGTGATGTCAGAGAATCTTCATCTAATAAAAAAATCCCAAAGAGACGACGACGCAATAGTAAATCTCATATAGGTCCTTGTAAAGTATCTGATGCTGATTTTGAGATACCATCCACTGATAACGTGGATATCATTTCTAAATTTAATTTTAATTTGAAGCAGTTAAAAAGTATTGCAAAGCATTATAAGGTAAAGGTGTCTGGAAATAAATGCCAGCTTCGCGAACGTATAGTTATATTTTTCAATGAAACAACTGCGGCTATATGTATTCAGAAACATATGCGTCGGTGTTTCGTCAAGTTCCTAATTTCGAATAAAGGGCCTGCAATACACGACCGCAAATCTTGTACAAATGAAACTGATTTTTTTACAATGGAAGACTTATCGTCCATTGGTTTCCATCAATTTATTAGTTATAGAGACAAGGACAAATTTACATATGGATTCGATATTATGTCACTGAATGAATATTTTAAAACCGGTGCAAGAAGTAATCCTTACAACCGCACTCCCTTTCCAAAAAATCTTCGTAGACGCATTAGGAGAATTAAAGCACTGTATAATATTGTTGGTATTAATATTCAGTTGAAAGTAGATAATGTAGTAGATAATATACAAGAAGAATCAATACAAGAACCATCACAAGATAATCAACTATTGAGTGTAACTAATCAAAACCAAAGTAATATTCACAGTAAGGTTATGGAGCTATTTCATATAATGGATACTTTTGGACATACTACTGATGTTCGATGGTTCCTTAACTTAAACTCGAATCAACTCATTCGTTTCTTAAGAGAACTAAACGACATATGGTCTTATCGTGCAAATTTAACACGTACAATTCAGCAGCAAATTGTTCATCCAACCGGTCACCCGTTCAGTATCATACAATTACCTCAATTACAATCAATGGAAACAGACGATTTGCGATACATAGCCCTCAAAGTGATTGAAAATATCATTACAAAAGGTATTAATGATGATAGTAAGGGTCTTGGTGTATATTTCGTTTTAAGCGCATTTACACTCGCAAGTCCTGCTGCTGCACAAACAATGCCTTGGCTATTTGAATCTGTACAACACTTTTAGATAATTTATTCTTGGGTGGTCGATTTATTTATTTCCATTAGGAAAATAAATAATATTATTAAGGGATAAGTACAGTAATTACACGTGATAAGGAGTTATTTTAACGCATAATTAAATGTTATGCGTTAAAATACTTAAATAACTCTCTTTATAGAGTATATAAAATGGCAAAGAAACTCGCAACCACCACTACTACTAATACTCCCGTCGTCAAGAAAATCACCAAGTCGTCCAAAAAGGAAACTGTCTCAGTTGCAGCTCCTATTGCTCCCGAACCTACTCCTATCGTTGAGGCAAAGATTGAAGTCGCCACAGAGGAAGTTGATACCATTGTCCAATTCAAAGACAATTACGAGGAGCAATACAGCGTATTCTCCAAGAAACTTCAAATCGCAATTACTTCCCTCGTGGCATTGAAGAATGAATTTAAGGTTCTTGAAAAGCGCACTACCAAAGAGCTTAAGGCAGCAAAGAAGATCACTGCTAAACGCGCTCGCAAGGGAAACCGTCAACCCAGTGGATTTGTCAAGCCTACTCTTGTCACTGATGAGCTCGCAACTTTCTTGGGAAAACCCTCTGGAACCGAAATGGCTCGTACTGAGGTGACCCGTGAAATCAACAAGTACATCCGGTCCAACGACCTTCAAGACAAGGACAATGGCCGCAAAATCAACCCTGATGCTGCCCTTTCAAAGCTCCTTCGTTTAAAAAAGGAGGACGAACTGACATATTTCAACCTTCAACGCTATATGTCTCCCCATTTTCCCAAGCCTGCGGCAGCTGTCGCCACTGCGGCAATCGCTGTCTAATTTTAATTGGATTATTATTGTCTTGGTATTACCATATGTATTTCGTAAATGAATACATTATTATATAATAGCCGCTAAATATCTCATAATTACAAAATCATTGTTTTGTTATTATGATTACAAACTTTTCTAAAATTTATGTTGTATAAACAATAAAAAATAATTTCATATACATAGTGTAAATTGCGACATTTTAGAATATATTAATAGGAAGGTCGTCTCTGATGAATACGCATGACCCGTCACGCTTCCATTCACAAACAATGACGATTATTTCAACGCCTGCAACCATTGCGCGTCTAACAGAGTCTTGATAAATCTTATCTAGATTCGAAGGTTGGAATGATGATACATCCGTGCGTTGAATTACATAACACATTATTCCCCGACTCTTCTCATTTTCAACTATATACTGTAACTCTTCTATGTGCTTTAGTGCGCGTGGACTAATAACATCTGTTGGTTTTTTACGATACCCATCTGGGAAATATGCAATCTTATCATTGAATGAGAAATGCGACGTGTCCACCATCTTCCTATCTGCTTTTGAACAGTCTACAAAATCGGCAAGTGGTACGTTTTTGACTTCTAAGTAAAATGTATTTCCGTCAGAATCAATTCCCGAAAAATCAAAACGCGATTTCAAGTGTTTAACTTCACGGCGATATTCTCTGACATTATTCAACTGTTTGAGACAATTCATAGAAATACAATTATCAACAATACGTTCGGCCAACTTGGGATTTATTCCACATATTAACTCCCCTCCTTCGGAATTTGTTTTTATTATACTAAGTTCAACACGATGTTTACACACCAAAAGTTTATTTTTGTTTTTAATTGGCATATGAGATACATATACCAAACTATCTTTATTTGATAATCCACAGCACCCCAACGAAGGACAGTGTAATTGTTCTGCATCGCCACTGTCGCATTCTCTTGTTTCATTATCATCGCCTACAATAAACCCATCGGCTACGTACGGGGATTTACATACCGCAGAAGGACGTTTTACGATTAGAGCCCGTTTCAGCTCATCTAGCCTAAAGAGTACTTGCATTATTATACGTAAGCGTCTATATTTCTTGTTTATATATAGTTTTCAGCTTTGTAATAAAATCAATTTTATTTTATCCTACCCTAACATTGTCATTCTTAATGTGGAAAACAAATATTGGTCATCGCGCATACTGATAGATTCTAAAACGCGTGACTGTTTATTTATTTCATTAATCAATAATGGTGACGAATAATGTTGCTGTATAAAATCAATTATACTATTTATCGAATCAAAACTAACATCAAAATTTATTATATTAGTGTTCTTGCGAAGTAATAGCAATATAAATTCATCATAGTTGAATAAAAAAATCATTTTGATTATATAATAGCAAAATACATTAGTCGTTTCATTGTAAGCACTACATTTTTGAGACATACTCAGGATATCATTATAATTGATGGTCATACTACCGAGGATTTTAACTGCTTGAAATACGGCAAACTTCTTCTCTATTTCCAGGTACTTGTGTGCAATTAATGAGAATGTTTTGAATGTTGTATTGACATTAATATCTATGTTTTGTTCGGACGGATGTGTCTCGAAATAAGCAACAAATACGACATTCCAAACTGTTGCCCAAAATTCGCAGTATGATTCGTTCAGCAAGAACTCTGACCTAATCGGGAATAGTTTACCAAGCCGGTGTTGTATTAATGATAAATACTCAATTCCAAAGTCAAGGCCAAAGTTATGCATCGTCTCGTGGCATAATACCTTGAACCATTCTTCCTGTCTAAATATTGTAATTTCTGTCGAATAAGTTGAGCAGAGATACGTAAATGCACTATTGACGTGTTCTGCCCCAATAATCTTACTGAGTTCCGGGAGTTCTTTTATTTTTTCAGTTAGAAAAATATGTATATTCAATACCTTACTACATTGAGATTTAGTGTACATTCCACAGCAATAGTACCACATATATATATTCTTCATGTGGTTGTTTAGTATGTTAATGTTAGTTATGGGATTAGTATGGGTTGTGTAAAAATACACACAATAATGTTTTCCATTGAGTTTGAATGTAAAACGGTGTACATTATCAGTAGTCGCGTGAATATGGGATATAATCGTATGCGGAAGATAATTATTTTTTTTTCCATCTTTAATCGATGTAGGTAATTGCGATATGTTATCTATCGCTGAATATAGGTATTGTATATTATTTTTGTGTTTCAAGTAATGACTGTGTGCTTCGAGCATATTTTCATAAAAAATGCGAAATATGCTTTTGCTTAATCTACTCCCAGTATTCTTATTTTTCTGTCTCTCGTTTTGCTCACGCAAAAAAACGTTTATGTATTTTGATAGCATTATTATAAAAATACATAATATATTTATGAAAAAAACATAACTTTATTAAATCTATTTGTGTAATTGTGTAATTGTGTAATTGTGTAAATGTAATTGTGTAATTGTATCAGTGTTATATTACTGTTTAATATTTTGCTTTTTAATGAAATCTTGGATATCGCAGTACCTAAACTTTGATTTTGATGTAAATCCTGCGTGTTCCTTTGGATTCATATTTTGTACGCGGGATATAGTGTCTTGTAGTTCGCTCCAATGTGATGATTTATTTAGAAGATAGTACGAAGTGATTGTTATAATTTTAACGTTCTCGCAAATCTCGTCGCAAATGTGTGATGATTCGGCATCGTCAATATTGACAAATAGTTGTTTGTGTAAATCCCTTAATATTTGAAATACAAACTCGTCGTGGATGACGTCTTCATTCAAAAGGCACGCTGTAAACTTACTTAATGCCCGACGCTTATCATTTTTAATGTTGTTATTACAAAATTCATCATAATCCTTCTCAGGAGAAATATACTCAATGTTTTGAAAACATCCATTATATTCCATCAGCTTGCTTTCAAGTACGCTTTCGAAGATATCAAACCGAGTCATGAGCTCCTTATATAATTTTGCATACATCACTGAATAAAATGCATTTGAGCTTGCCAATTCAAACATTATTCCGCCAATTGACTCCATATTTTGCAAAAACTCCTGCGATGGTTCTTCTTTATCCAGAGAATGAACACCGTTATTTCCGCTTACATCTTCCACATCAGCTGTCGAACTTGATATACTTTCAACCAAATCACAAATCTTAGGGACAATACTATCATATGTATTATCAGTCAACTTATTAATAAGAAGCTTGATATCGTGTTTAATTTTGTCATAATCACTTGTTATATTAATGAATTTTGACACAGGTGGAGTTGTAGGATAAGGGATACGCTTCTCTTTTCGATGACGTTTAGGAAACGACGGGGTCTTAATATAACTAGGGGACCCAACTTGTTCAGCAATAATTCTGACAATGTCTAGAACTGAACCAGGTAGAGTATAATCAAACCCTTCATCACGAATATTGCCAAAATTATCCAAGTCAAATCTAGTGATATCAGAGCACATCGTTAGTGATGTAAGTGTATTATAAATATACCACATTAGATATTTCTATATTGTTTTCAATTTTTTAAACCTAAGTATATTCTAACAAAAATGCAGTACAAATATATACATGCAAATTCTAAATAGTTGGACTATTAAAATATTGATTGCTACAATGTTATTTGTATACGGCCAGATATTACTGAAAACATCCTTTACAATTAATAAAACATCGTTTAATTCAGTAGCAATCGTATTCGGTATGTTTATAGGAATTGCATCATTGATATATTGGCTATTTCTCAATACGTGTAGTGAACCAATATCAATAGATATTGGTTCAAAATCTATACTTTATGCTGCATTGGCTGGATTGGTGTTTTTCATTGGAAATTTATTATGGATATATACCATTTCTGAAAACGTTCAATTAGGAAACATTAGAACCATCATGGCTGGATTCGAAATGATGCTTTTATTCTTTGCCGGAAGTTTACTGTTCAATGACCACATAAAAGGTGTCCAACTATTTGGTGTATCCATCGTACTATTAGGTATATACATAATTGCAAATGTGTGACTCTTTGTGGAGAAATAAACTAATTATAACGTCAGTGTAATATAAAATGTCATCTGATGAGTCGCGCATATTTAAGTTACCGATATGCTATACAGACGCCGTATCTACATTAAGCAGTACAATCAAGGAAGATATGGAGATAAGTGAAAATAACAGAACATTCAGCGATATGTGTACAACTATACTTAATCCTACTAGCGATGTATCTCTTGTAACCGTTTATAATGATGAAAATAAACAAATGAATTCACTTTACAACAATATGTTTAACCCGACCAATCCTCTTGAAGAGTATATGGTAAACGAATGGAGCACGTATTTTACATCAAATCATTTATTTCTCAAAGACTCACAAAAACTCTATAAATTAAATGTTGTAAATAAGGACAAATATAAGCACGGGGTGACATATGACAACCAAAAGGAGATATTGAATTCTATAACATCAATTACAGGCGAAAACGTCCACTACGAGTCTATGCACTTTTTTGACTGGTCGTGTTTGAGGTTTTTAAACTCTCATTCTATATTTCTACAATGTATTAGTCTATGGACAATAGGTTCTCCTGTCTATACGCTATGTCTACCGATATTCTTGATGATTGTTCCATTTTTTATGTTGAGATATTTAGGGCAATCATTAACAATTACGAGTTATTTTACGAAGTTATTATCGATTATACAAAACACAGTGATAGGTCAGTTTGGTAGTTTATTCAGAACGATTCCTTGGGATAAACGTATATATATATGTATTTCACTCGTCATGTATGGGGTACAAATATACCAAAATATACAAACTATGTTTAGATTCAGACGGTCCATTATAAATATATTCCACAAAAATTCATTATTATGTACATTCATTGGTGAATGTGAATCTAATTTCTCTCTATTCGAACGAATGACAAGGAAAATGGATTCATACAAAAACTTCAATCATGATATTTTATCTTCACTCGAAATTCTAAAAAAATATAGAAAGACTATAGAAGAATACACCAACAGAACATTTCACGCGAATATATTTTTCTCATTCGGAACTATATTAAAAGAGTATTATGTGCTGTGTAACAGTATCGAACTTCAGAATGCTATTGTATATATGATACATTTTAGCATATATTTGAAAAACATATCGTCAATATCTAGTGGAATAGAAACAAAACAATTAAACAAAATTACAATAAAACGAAACACACGCACGAAGTTTGTAGATGGAGTTTACCCTATTATCAAAGAAGGAGTATCTAATGACATATCACTGTCAAATAATATGATAATCACAGGTCCGAATGCATCAGGTAAAACAACGCTACTTAAGAGTACATTATATAACATTCTAATATCACAGCAACTCGGATTAGCATATTGTAAAACGGGAAAAATCGACCCATATGATAAACTTCATTGCTACTTGAATATACCGGATACCAGTGGTCGTGACAGTTTATTTCAATCAGAAGCAAGAAGATGTAAAGAGATACTAGATGATGTAATGGCTGATGAAACTAAACGCCACTTCTGTATCTTCGACGAGCTATATTCGGGCACGAACCCATACGAAGCAACAGCAAGCTCATTTTCATTTGTAAAATATTTAGCAGCAAAACCAAATATTGATTTCATGTTGACGACCCATTTCCAAGATTTATGCCCTTATTTCAAGAAGATAAAGGGTATTCGTAATTACAGTCTACATACAGAATATAAAGACAATGGTCGTGATTTGATATACACATATTGCCTTGAAGAGAAGCCAAGTCTAGTTAAAGGTGGTGTTTCGGTACTTCGTCAATTAGAATATCCATTAGAAATATTGATTGATACTGAAACATTTTTGAACAAAATGATAGCATGAAACTAAAACAGAAAGCCTTTCGTTTAATAAAAGACAATAATATATATCGTAATTTCAAATGGATTTTTTGGCATTATTCGGTGTCGGTACAAACTTGATGTTCTCGCTGGGAATCATTTTTGTTATGATTTTCACAATATTCTACATTCGACAGCGGTTAACAGATTTCGATACAAAGATGACATCGATGTTTCAATTAGTTACAAAGATTACAAGTGAAATTAGAAATATCAAAGAAGCCCATCACGGTATCCAAACTAATGGAACACCACTAGATACAATTCACGAAGACGAGGAATACGAAAATGATACAGAAAATGTAAAGAATATTAGATTCGGGGGTGGTTCACACGATATTGATGATGATGATGATGTTGATGATGATGATGATGATGATGATGATGATGATGACAATCAAGTTGTTGAACTCGTTGATTCGAGTGATGATGATATAAGTGATGATGATACATCTGACGCCGATGATGACAGTGAAACACGTCATGGAGAAGTTGTTTTGGCACGAGCAATAAGTACGCACGGTTTGGAATCTAACACGGAGGACGAAGAAGACACGGTAGTTAAAGTGATTGATTTTAACAAGGAGTTAAGTGATAAGGAGACTATTCAAGAAATTCCAAACTATAAAAAATTCAAATATGATGAATTAAAAACGATGGTTTCCACTCGTGGACTTGCTAATGACGTCAATAAATTAAAAAAAGCGGAACTGGTAGTCATCCTTGAAGATTCTTTCCGGAAATCACAATCTCGTCCCAACGAAGAGGATACACATGAAGCAATAGCGCATTAATAAAATGTTAAATACATATTTCGAAAAATTAAAATATGATTATACTTATATTATGAAACAAACGTCTGCAAACAATGTTTATTATGATATTCCCGCATTTATGAATGATGGGCGCATGGCAACAAACTATTCGCCCGATGCTTATCTTAATAATCAATTATTAACACGCAATCGTATTACAACTAACGCAGAATATAGAGATTATCTAATGCGAAATGCTGATAAAATTATAAATGACAATCAAATAATGTCAATTGAAAATGTAAGCAATGTTCAGGTAAAAGATTCGATTAAAGATAACCAGGGTCCTCGCGGATTCCAAGATAGCGATTTAAAGTCATTATATCTCTCTCGCGACCAACACCAAGAACAGGTGTTACCATCTATTATGAACATTACACAATCATTCCAGAATAAATATTTAAAGTAAACACGTCTGATGTCAATTAATTTTTATTTTTTTTGTATAGAAATAAAAATTATCAGTTTATGCGTTTGTTTCAATCGCACCTCAGTAATTTTGTAAAAAATTGAAACTAATTTAAACACATAGCCGTGTGATAAATATATATAGACATCTCACGCGATGTCGAAATCAAAAAGCAGTATAGATGTCACGAACGAGAGGGATATTAATGATTTTAAAGTCGATGCGAACCACGACATTGAGAAGAATACCCTTTCAGACTCTCCTGAGAACATGTGGACACTCATTGAATCATACTTTGGAAAAAATCATTTGAAACAGATGGTTCGTCACCAGATTGAATCATTTGATGTGTTTGTACAGCATCAAATTAAACAAACAATTGACATGTTTCATCCTTTGAATATCCACTCAGAACAAGATTACAATAGCGAACACGACAAGTACGTCCTTGAAATGAATATCTCGTTTGAAAAGTTCAAGCTCTATCGTCCTCAGATTCACGAAAATAATGGTGCAACAAAGTTAATGTTTCCACAAGAAGCTCGCCTTAGAAACTTCACATATGCCTCAAATATGACACTTGATATCCATATCCAGTATATCACACGAAGTGGGGATAATCTGGAGGATGTTCAACATACAAATAAAATAATCCCGAATGTGTATATTGGCAAATTGCCAATTATGCTAAAATCTTCATCGTGTCTGCTCACCCAGTACAAACATGTTAATCATGACATAACCGGCGAGTGCAAATATGATGCTGGTGGCTACTTCATCATAAACGGTTCAGAAAAAACGGTTCTAGGTCAAGAGCGCGCAGCCGAGAATAAAGTATATTGTTATAACATTTCAAAAAATAATACAAAGTATAACTGGATTGCTGAATTGAAGTCAGTGCCAGACTATAAACAAATTAGTCCAAAACAAATCAACATGTATGTTTCATCGAAAAACAACGGATTTGGTTTTCCATTACATATTCAAATACCTAGAATCAAAGTAAATATCCCATTATTTATACTATTTCGCGCACTGGGTGTGGTGAGTGACGCAGAAATTTGTCGTTATATTCTCCTCAAAGTCGATGGTCTACCAAAAGACAGTACCGAAAGTGTGTTACTTGAACAATTGAAGGCTTCTATTATTGATGCTAATGAATACTTAACGCAGGAATCAGCAATCGAATATATCAAGGAGAATATTATGTATACACCTTTGAACATGGACAAAGAAGCTGGCGAAAAGAAGCGTATTGAATTCACACAAGATGTACTTAAAAATGATTTACTCCCTCATTGCCAAACTACAAAGCATAAAATATACTATCTTGGTTATATGTGTAACTCTATTTTGAAAGTATCGTCAGGTTTTGTCGAACACGATGACAGAGACTCATATTTAAACAAGCGTATTGACACTACCGGAACACTTCTAAATAATTTGTTCAGAAATTACTTCAATAAGTTGGTTAAAGACATGCAGAAATTAATTGTAAAGGAGATAAATACTGGAAGTTGGCGGTCCACATATGATTACACCAACATTGTAAACCACACAAATATATACAAAATCGTCAAGTCTACCACCATTGAGAATGGAATCAAACGAGCACTCAGTACTGGCGATTTTGGCATTAAACAATCAAATTCTTCAAAGGTTGGTGTTGCGCAAGTATTAAATAGGTTGACATATGCATCGAGTTTAAGTCATTCTCGGCGTATTAGCACACCTATTGATAAGAGTGGAAAACTCATTCCGCCTAGAATGCTACATAATACATCTTGGGGGTTTTTATGTCCTGCGGAAACACCAGAAGGTCAGTCAGTTGGTGTTGTGAAGAATCTCAGCTATATGACCCATATTACACTACCTTCTGATACACATAGTATTCACGAATATATCAATGGTCGTTATACAAAAATCGAAGATGTCAATGCGGACGAATTGTTTGATAAAGTAAAGGTATTTGTTAACGGTGTATTTCTAGGAGTTACAGACGACCCGCAAGATTTATACGCATATTTAAAAGACCTCAAGACCAAAGGTATGATAAATATTTATACATCTGTTGTATTCAATTATTCAACAATGGAGATACGTGTATGTAACGAGAGGGGTAGACTGGCACGACCTGTTTTAAGGGTCAAGAACAATGCGGTTTTGTTGAACGATTCAATAGTACAAAAAATCGCTAAGGGACAGATTTCGTGGGATAATTTGCTCACAAATATTCTTACGGATGATTCAGTTATCGAATATATTGACCCGGACGAACAAAACAACACAATGATTGCAATGTACAATCGCGATTTAAAAGCCGCACTCAAAGATACCAACAGACGAACAAATTTTACACACTGTGAAATCCATCCAAGTACAATCTTTGGCGTACTTGCATCTTGTATCCCTTTCCCCGAACATAATCAATCTCCCAGAAATACATACCAGTGTGCCATGTCAAAACAGTCTATGGGTGTTTACATGTCTAACTACGACAATCGAATGGATAAGACGGCGTATGTATTAAACTATCCTATGCGACCCCTTGTTGATACCCGCATCATGAACATCATCAGAATAAATGATATTCCTTCAGGGTCACCTGTGATAGTTGCTATTATGACTCATACTGGGTATAACCAGGAAGACAGTGTGCTTTTCAATAAGGGTGCCATTGACCGAGGACTATTCATCGCTACTGTCTACCACACTGAAAAAGACGAAGATAAGAAAATTAACGGAGACGAAGAGGTGAGATGTAAGCCAGACCCATCGCGTACACGCGGAATGAAGTTTGGAAATTACAATAAGATTAATACAGATGGTGTTATTTCTGAAAACACATTGGTTGAAAATAGAGATGTTATTATTGCCAAAATGGTACCCATAAAAGAGAATAAGAATGACCATACCAAGGTTGTGAAGTTTGAAGACCAGAGTAAAATTTTCAAAACAACAGAAGATACGTACATTGACAAAAACTATATTCAGCGAAATGGCGATGGATACAAGTTTGCAAAGGTTAAAACGCGCATTACTCGCAAACCGGTCATTGGAGACAAGTTCAGTTCACGTCACGGTCAGAAGGGTACTATTGGTAATATCATCCCAGAAGAGGATATGCCGTTTACAAAGGATGGATTGAAACCTGATATTATTATTAATCCACACGCTATTCCATCGCGTATGACAATTGGACAGCTCAAGGAAACACTTCTTGGAAAGGTCCTTGTAGAACTCGGTTTATTCGGCGATGGAACTAGTTTTGGTGAGTTTCAGATTGATGATATTGCGAAGGAACTACTAAACGTGGGGTACGAGCAGAACGGCAATCAGGTAATGTACGATGGGTTGACCGGTGAACAATTAGAATCCAGTATATTCATCGGACCTGTATTTTACCAGCGGTTGAAACATATGGTAAATGATAAACAGCATAGCAGATCTATTGGTCCTATGGTAAACCTGACTCGTCAGCCGGCAGAGGGTCGGTCACGCGATGGTGGTTTGCGGTTCGGTGAGATGGAACGTGACTGTATGATTTCACACGGAGCTTCAAGATTTACAAAAGGTCGTATTTATGACGCATCTGACAAGTTCCAGGTACATTTATGTAAGAAATGCGGAATGATTGCCGCCTATAACGACAAACTACATATACATCACTGCCGAATGTGTGATAACCGAACCGATTTTGTGTATAGCGAGATTCCATATGCCTGTAAATTGTTATTTCAAGAGTTAATGACAATGAACATTGCACCCAGACTGATTACAAACGACATAAATTAAAAATAACAATAAATAAACAAGGTAAGATTACATTTTTTTATTATTATAATGTATATTAATAAAGTAATATACATTTACAATTATGTCTAAAATGCCCAAGACTAAAAAGAAACATAAACGCAAAACAAATGGCAAAACAAAGAAGTATAGAGGAGGTGGGGGCGATGGCATATATGGAACATTAATTTATTATCTAGATAATATCAAACAACGTGAAAATAATACGTGTAGTACAGATTCTAGCGATAATGCCTTGAACACATGCACCATTCCTAATTCGAAAAGTGACCAGATTATTCGTGTATGTAAAAATTCCGTATTCAAAGGCCCTAAACCAGGATATAAACATAACATAAAGGTGTATGATAATTTTATTCGAGTTGACCCGCATACTATGAATCTTCTAGTCCAAGATGCAATAAAAAAACAGTTACCCACAGAACCAATAGAACACTTCAATAATGTTTGTCCTATGGAAGGATATAGTTATGCATTAGAAGGTAAAGCATATAAGTTAGATATGTCTCAAAATTCCACCGGCAGCAACTCTGTGGCTCACTCCGTAGAAGATTATATCAAAATGATTAATAATAACGTAATGACAATCGATTCAAATGAACCTGATATGACGACTCAATACGCTAGACAAATAATCGGTTGGATAGAATCTATTTGTAATAGTTTAGACATTTTATTCGAACAACTACAATTCCATCACTGTGACCCTAAAGCAGCACAATTGTTTCTGGACGGAAATAAAGTAATTGTTGGTGACCTAGATAAAGTTACATTTACATTGAAAATAGACGATAAGTATTATAGAATGTGTTTGGGGTCTACATTAAATCGAACTGCGGCATACGTACAAGGAAGTATACCAGAGAAAATGCGGTATGAAACATATCCACGTCAGACAAATACTTTCGAAAAAGCATCCTTTGTAGCGTCTATACTATTGTTACTAGATAACAATATACGAATGTTAGTTATAGAAAATATCAGAAGCAATGAGAAGTTATCATATCTTATTGATTTCATATTGGAAGACAAGTTATCAGTGTATGCAAATAGACCTTTTTCGAAAAAAACAGGACATCGCATTGCAAGCGAATGTGTTAATATGCAACGAAAGCCATTAAAATCTGAGTTCGTCATCTCAACGTCGAATACAGCAAATAATAATTGAAGTTCGCAACTCCAAAATAATACATTATACTATATCATATGTTTAACAAAATACTTCCAAGACTAGATAATTCACACATTGAATTACCGTCTTCACCTAATAGAAAAACACGTGTTCGCACAAGGTCGAGTTCATATGATGATGAGAATCTGACACTTGTCAATAATATTGCACAGAACCCGTGTATAGGAAAGGATAGTGGTACAATGAATAAACACATCGAGAATGTCGTTATAACAGTTGATACAGATAATGACAGATTACACAATACTGATAGCACAATAACGTGTATATATTTGGTTGATAATAACAAAATAAAACATATATGTGTATTTTTGTACCATATATGTGTACAACTATCACTTTTGTCTGTTCTCGAACCACTCTTATTCTTTTTTTATATTGTGCAAATTGAGGAGTCATTATTTTACAAGCAAATGGCCAAGCTGATATCTCAGGTAAATGGTCTGATAGATACCCACGATGCGCTATGTGTACGAGAAATGGATGAATACATAATATTTATGCAAGTATTACAAGATAATGATACTTGTATCGACTCATTGTATTATGAGTTGGAAAGTAGTGCTGAACGTGGAAATATTGAACAGGAACATTTGTCACATGAACTGATGGCCGTAGCGCTTCGTTTCGCATTTATCATAATTTCAATCACGTTTATATATTCAGTGGGTTTAAAATATGTTTTTAACGAAAAAATAGTACCGATACTAATGCACCACATATCTCTTATAGTTTTTATAGGGATTTATGAAGTATGGTTTTTTTCAAACGTTATCATTAAGTATATCCCGTGGACAGATGACGAAATAATATTTTATATATTTCAATGTTTATGGCAAGGGATGACAAATAAGTTTCCAGAATTACAACAACTTCAATGTAACTCAATAACGATGGATTGTCATTTTTAGTTATCGGTATATTTTGGTATTTATTTTGTCTACAATCTATACATGGTACTAAGGAATAAACATTCCAAATCAAAATCAGATGAAGAAATCATTAAGATTAAAATCAATGCGATAAATCGGTTAAAAAATGATGTAAAATATCTTGAACAAGAACACATCAGTTTGCAAAATGAAATAAACAGTTTATCAGGGTTAGAGTCTCAAGACGACGACCACGAGCATAAGTTGAAGAGTATACGTTTGCGATTGGAGGAAAGCCACGATATGATGCACAAAACGATTGACACACAATCAGCCTTTATCAAAGAAATACTAGATATAATTGATAACACGACAGATACGTTAAAAAGAGACCTTCTCGTAGAAGTAGACTCGGTGATTGGTTCTAAAATACTACGCTAATGAGTATGATATAAAATTGATTTAAAAATGTTTTATATTATACATTTACAAATTACCTCTGGTGTCCCAAAGTAGTACACAATGACAAATGACATTTGGTTTAGAAACCCTCGTGGTCTATCTATGTTAGTGTCACACAACGATATAACCATTCGCATCGCAGCCAATAATCATTTGGACGCACACTATTTGTGTGCGAGAGCGAGACAAGCGTCTTCTGCTGGAAGCATAACAGATGAAGATTCTGATGAAGACGAATATGATGAAGATGAAGATTCTGATGAAGATTCTGATGAAGATTCTAATGAAGACGGTCATGATGAAGATTCTGACGATGAATATTTTACCGATGTCGATTCTACTATCGGCGAATCTCAACAACATTACTCACATCGTTTCGGCGACATTGAAGAAGGTCCAGATTCATTTGAGGTCATTCATAGGTGTCCGTCAGATAGCAGTAGTAGACAGCCTTCATATAGTAGCATTGAACATCAAGACAGTGATACTGATTATGATTCAGATTATTCTGAATATGCATACTAAATTAAAAATATTTACAAATTTATACGACCTTTATTTCACACGTTTTGAATAGAATGTGTGAAATACCTTACATTTTTTACTTACTAGTTACTTTCGGTGGTACAATATATCCTCTATTGCGCACACCATTCAAGCGTCGTTGAATAGAGTGATTCAAAGTTGTACCACTCTCTTGTCCAACGACACTATTGTTCATCTTACCTTGGTTCATCGCATCTCGCTTTAATCGTTCTGTTCGCATTCCTGAATCTTGTTTCGGAATGACGTTACCTGTTTTATTAACTGGTGAAAAAAACATATAATATAATTACATGACATTTTTCTTTTCACAATGTATATTGTGTTTCTAATATGATTCTTTCATTTCTTCCCCCGAGTAGTCATCAAACACATATTCATCGTCATTGTCAGATAAATAATTACAGTCTCCGTTTATGTGGATTTCACCACAAGAATCGTATTCATAATCTTCATAATCATCATCATCATCTAATCTTGTATCTGTAAACCCTTCGTCATGCCATTGTTGGATTTGTATAATACGTTCATCGCGCGTGTAACATTTTGTTGTAAGATGAGACTGGTTTGTTATGGGAATAATGACATCAAGTTCGCACATATTACATATTAGGTTATCGTGGTCAACGTGTTTAAGATTAACGATACGTGTAACGCGTGATATTGATACACAATTAATACACGCAAGTTCTACACCTCCTTTTTGAATAATACTCTCACACGCGAGCAAATAATTATGGCGCGTCTCTTTTACGAAATCTAGCATTATAGGTTATTTTTAATGATTTATTATAAATTTAACGTATAATTTTCAATTTTTGTCGGTATGTTCTGCATCCGACAAGAAAACCTCCCTTGCTATTGTTTTAATCACTCGTTGGGTCTTATTTTGCCGTGAAATTTCATCACTACTACTACCCAAGCAATTCGCGACTAAGTTCATATACTCTTTATTATCGGGGTGACTAACGTTTGTATAATTGGGATGTTCTTCAATCCAACTATCAAGCTGCTTAAAACTGTCGTGTTTGACTTTTGCAATGGCATCTTGTATTCTGGTTTGATTACTGTCCTCCTTACTCCAAGCGTGTTGGTCTTTAATATAAAGTGTTTCCCGCTTCATGTCACTGCAATGAATTGGTCGTTTAGTAACATCGAGTGCCTTTAAACCGCGTAAAAATATACTGCTGACACCTTCAACAAAACCAAGTTCACCTGTTTTCAACAAATCCGGAAGTGATATATGTAAATCGTCGACAAAATCCACAAGTGACATTGCATCTTTACACTGTTCGTTTAAGAATAGATTAATATTAAACTTGTTATTTATATCTCCTTTCACGTTAATCATATTTGTTGTATTATGACCAATTTTTGGCAAGAGGTCCTTAATATTGTTCTGATGTTGTTGTTGTTGTTTATTAATAATGTCTATATATTGCTGCTGTTGGTCACCGAGTAACCGTTGTAGTTCCTGATTCTGTTCTAGTATTTGTAAAACCATTTTCGAATCAATATCAACATCCCCTTGTTTGTTTTTGCCACGTTTTTCTTTCGTTTTTTCAGGGATATCAATCATTTTTATAATTGTACATTTTGGTTTATGCTTCCATAACCCCGATTTTGTTTTATATGTCTTTCCACAAGAACATACGTGACCATTAGAGGTAATCAGATTTTTATCAGATTTTTTAGTTCCAAAAGTTTTTACTATATGTTTTTGCGTTAATAAGTGTTTATTGTAATCGCGTTTATCACCAGTTATGTATTGACAACTGTCGCAACTATATTGTATAATTTTCTCATCAGATTTTTCGGTTTCCATTATTTCCATTTTCCTTATATTTTGGAACTACAAAAAATCTGATGAAAAACCTCATTTTAAGCGAAAAAAAACTTTTTTGAGTTTATGGTAAGGTTTTTTTAACATAAAAAATATTATTTTTACATCTTAATGGTCACAAATAGTTTTTTTGCACGTTTCAAAAACCAAAAATGAAGCTTTTTTCACAATTGGACATGGTTTATTGTCCTTTTTTTCGATCCTAAAACACTTTTGAAAAGTGTGTTTTTAGCCAAAAAACTTTTAATATCCAACATTTATTTTCCAACATTTATTTTCCAATATTTATCTTCCAATATTTATATTAACTTTGCTATGAAAAGTGTCCGCACAATGGAAGACGTAATAGATAAAATTGATTATTTTTATATATCATATGTATAACATATACCTTGAAGCAGTAATGAGAATTCCTTACAATGCAATATTTAATTTTATAGACAGGACTTGTCAATTTTATAATATTGACGAGAGCCACGGATTGAGACATTCAATGGAAGTACTACGCTTCAGTAAAAATATCTTGAACGAGGAGTTGCACATCATGCCATCTCTTGAAGAAAAACAACACATTATATATACGTCAGCATTACTACATGATATGTGTGACTCTAAATACATGGACCAAAATACAGGATTGGATAATATTTCTTGCTTCCTTCAAACCAATAAGTACTCAACTTCGGATATTAATGAAATTCGACAAATAATGTCAACAATGTCATATTCTAAAATAAAAGACAGCGGATTCCCTCATTACAAAGATAAGGTGACTGAAAGGGCATTTCACATTGTTCGCGAATCCGATATTCTTTGCGCATATGATGTAGAAAGGTGTATGCTATATGAACTACACAAAAAAGGTGGTACAATTGAGAACTCTATTAATCACGCGAATACTCTTTTCAATGAACGGATGTTCAAACACTATGATGATAAATTATTTATAACACAATATGGGCTGCGAGAAGGACGTGTGTTACATGTTAAAAGCAAACAGCGAATACGCGAATATATAGAATTATTTTCATAACCTTAAAAATACTTAGAAATATATTATCGAATACAATTATTATACATAATATGCGCAGAGCAGTAAAAGTAGAGTACGTTTGGATTGGAGGCGATTACGAATTGCGCTCGAAAATACGAATGCTATATTATAACCAAACAAGTGATTTTTTTCCTATTATTCCACAATGGAATTATGACGGAAGTTCAACAAACCAACTTTCAACAAAGAATTCGGAAGCAAAAATAATACCTCGCGCCATATTCCATCACAAAGAAAATGAATCCAATCCATTATATGACCACCTTATTGTAATGTGTGATACATACGATGCTGATAATCAACCATTAAAAACAAATGCCAGACAAAGAGCGAACGAAATCTTCAGTAACAATTTATCAGCCGAGCCGTGGTTTGGATTAGAGCAGGAATATTTTTTATTCAAGACCAATTCAATAACCCCATTAGGAGTTGACGAGACAAGTGAAGGACGAGGTCAGGGACAGTATTATTGTAGCGCAGGTAGCGAGAATGCATTTGGGCGTGATATAGCAGAATCACATTTAGATGAATGTTTGAAATGGGGTATTAACCTTTCGGGAATAAATGCCGAGGTCGCGCCAGGACAATGGGAATATCAAGTAGGTCCTTGTACTGGAATAGACGCAGGTGACCATTTATGGATTGCTAGATATTTACTTCTTAAAGTCGGAGAAAAGTACAATGTTCGGGTAAGTATTTCGCCTAAACCAGTGAAAGGAATTTGGAATGGGTCTGGTTGTCACACGAATTTCAGTACAAAGGAAATGCGCGAAGGAACAACTCGTAAGAATGGATTAGTATACATAAATGAGGCTATTGAGAAATTGTCACTTGTTCACAATGAACATATGGAGGTATATGGTCAGGGAAACGAAGAACGGATGACCGGAGAATGTGAGACCGCAAGATATGATACCTTTACACACGGTGCGGCAAATAGAAGCGCATCAATAAGAATAAGCAATGATGTCATAAAAGATGGAAAAGGTTATTTTGAAGACAGACGACCAAGTTCTAACTGCGACCCGTATTTAGTAACAAGTAAAATCTTTGAAACGACTACTCTGTAAAACTTAATGTTGTCAATATATATAACCCCTCCATGTCGTTAGGTATAACAATTGCGATTCCATATTTACAATACCCTAGCTATAACAATGATACTATTAGTGACCCTAATGATTACATTGCGCCGCAGGGAAAACCGAGACCTATGAAACATCATCGTCGGCGATTAACTAATGCGAACCGTAGCAGTCATCTTCCACAGACAGATGCTATACAGTTGTCAACAGTTGATACTCCTGGCGGAGTGTGTATATCGAGTCAAGATACAACATTTTGTATGTATAAAGACTCAAAGCAAGTTAAAACATCTTTGAAGCATCATTTATGTACTATGTGTTACACATCATAGAGTGAATATAGAGTGAACATATTAATATTTCATAATAGATACAATAAAGTATTATGAAATGAGTAAAGTGAAATAAGTAATTTAATTTACGGATTCGCAGCGAATCCAAAATTCTCAATCATACTGGCTGCTTTTGTAATAGGTTGTGATTTACTTTTACGTTTAATTTGAAACGTCGTTTTCTTCATTGTAAGAGAAGTTGTTGAACCGAATGTTTCATTTGATTCTTCGTGAATTTCAGGATATGTTTTGCTGAGCGGTTTCTCTACAACAGACAATGCCTTGCTTCCACCATGTAATTGTCGATATTCTTGGATGGTCAAGTTTCCGTAAAATTTATCGAGAAGGTAATGTGGGTTAGGCGCAGGTTTAATATTACTATCGTAGTTGTATGCGTCAACATATATATAGTTCATGAGGTGATAGCGTTCATACTTCTGAGAAGTGTCAATCAGTTCATTCATGAGAAATGCTACTCCACACTCGGGACTACAGAAACAGCCGTATGTTTGATACTGTCCATTAATTCTGGCCTTAGGAATGGATATAGTGGGTGTATCAAAATCATAGGTACACCAAAAACACGCAGATTGCTTCCCATAATCTGTATTATTATGGAACAGTTTTTGTAATTCTCTAATTTTCCTCCACACCAACTGACGATTTTGTACCTGTGATGTAGGTGAAGACTCAGTATCTGACTTATCATTTGTAACATTAACCTTATCATCAGTGGGTGTTGTACCAAGATTTTCATAGTGTAGTGGTGTTATTTTAGTGTCGTTCATTGACAAAGTACCGAGTGAAATACCAGAGTTATGTAGACTATTCTGCTTACACTTCAAATGCAAAATGACATTCTCCTTTTTAATCGCATTTAAATCGTTCGTCCCAATGGAGTCAATAATTTTGCCACCTTTCGGCTTTCTTCCCCTCTTTTTTGGAGCAGAAACAATAGTCTCATCAACAAGTATGGATTGGTCATCGTTTTCAGGAATTTTTACTTTCGGCTTGCGCCCTCGTTTCTTTTTTATTGGTAATTCCTCGGTTAATGACATTCTTATATACAATTTTTCATAAAAAGGATTTAAGCCTTTTTCAAATAACATTTACGACAACACGGTTTGTAATTCGATGTTCCGATGACACATTGCTCAATCTCGTCTGTAATTCTATGCGAGAACAAGGCATCATTCTTATATCCACAATAATAGCATTGAGATTTGATTTTCATCAAATCGGTGGCAATAGGGATAAGGTCCAAAAACTTACCAAATGGTTTTCGTTTGAAATCACCATCTAATCCATATACAATAACTTTTAGCTTCAATTCATCAACCATATATTTGATTGATTCCAAACAGTCTGGGAAGAATTGACCTTCGTTAATTAAAACCACACTTTCAGGTAAAATGGAATACGTCATTAGCTTAGATAATTCATCAAGTTGAATACAATCTATCTGTACATTGTCGTGAGAGCAAAGATGTGTATCGTGATATCGATTATCTCCTATAAAGTTTACAACTTGGACTGGAATATTTGCACGCTTACATTTATTGTAAGTCTGAATTAGATGTGATGTTTTTCCAGCAAACATTGGTCCGATAATCATTCCCAAATATCCTTCATCTTGATACATTTGATGTACGTTTACGATATCAATAGACATGTAATGGCTACTATTATACTATAGATAAAGAATGTCCTTATCTATATTTCAAAAAACATATTAATACAATGAAACTAAGAATAGTAATGGCCCAATCGCGTACAACAATTCCCTGGATTGAAAAGTATAGACCAACAAATTTCAACGACATTGTCCTTTCTGAAATAAACCGGAAATTACTTGGCAATATTATTCAAACGGGGCGCATACCCAACATGCTATTTTATGGTCCACCTGGTACAGGAAAAACTACAACTGTTGTGAATTTTATTGAAGCTTATCATCGTAAACAAAACGTATTTTCAAATGAATTGCGATTACATTTAAACGCGTCAGACGAAAGAGGCATTGAAGTTATTCGAACTCAAATAAGTCAGTTCGTGAATAGCAAACCACTATTCGAAAAAGGCACAAAATTTGTTATTTTAGATGAAGTCGACTATATGACAAAGGCGGCTCAAATAGCACTAAAATATCTTCTACAAGTTTATGCAAATGACGTTCGTTTTTTTCTGATTTGCAATTACACAAGTAAATTGGAGGAATCGTTGCGCAACGAGTTCGTTAGACTTCGATTTAATCAGCTTCCAACAGAGGAAATTATTACGTTTCTCAGGACACTATGTTTGAAGGAAAATATTAAAGGTGATATACAATACCTTGAATATATAAAAAACACGTTCGACTCTGATATCCGTAGCATGGTGAATAAAATACAATTAGACAATACACATTCTCTTCAACTTAATCGCGCGTATTTAGATGAAGACTGCTTTACCAAAATAATAGACGTTATTAAATCCCCAGACATTAAAAGACTGGATAAAGTGAAGTATATTAAATCAACGTCAGTAGCACATAATATTAGCGTGTATACTCTTATATTAAGTTATTTCAAATATCATATATTCGTCGAGACAGACAACGTTAGACCCGAAATGTTGGATTTGGGTAAACGAGTAATTCGTTCAAAAATGACAGAAGATATGCTTGCATTTTACTTTGTTGAAAACGTTCCATTTTCATAACTGTTCATTCGTGTTTGTAGTTTTTGCATAAACGAATTAGGTGGCGACGATTTTGTTGGGTCAAAACAGTTGCTTTGAATAGATGTATTATCAAACGACGCTACTTGTGCAAGAGGTGTTGGTTGTGGAATGGCAATAATGTCAGTTTTTTTTTTAATAAGAGTCGTTTTGGAATTGTACATCATTGGTATTTATATACTTAAACAAAGATTTAATTCTATATTACCCATAATAATTAAAAAATTGATTTGAAATAATACTTTATATTCAATTCATTAAATATATAAAATGGATATAGACAACGAATGGGACGAATTCAATGAAGACGAATCATTGGAAAAGAGTCCTCAAATTAACGACAAAAATTTGAGGTCTATAAATATAACTGAATTGTACATATCAACTAAAACCAAGATACTTTATTTAAACCAAGTTATTGATTTGCAAGCAACATTCTGGCATCTACCAGTTGAACCTTACCTATCTCGACACGATTGTATAATTAAAAAACAAATCAAGATGCAATGTTCTACTCAGGAAGAAGTAGATACTGTTCAGAGCTATTTGCGAACGTGTGACCGTGTAATTGACCAGGACATTATATTTTCATCTCTTACTGATACTTCTATGCAGCAACGTGAGTTCAAGGACGTTCGAAAGATAAGTATTGGAATGAATAATAAAGACATTCTTAATCATCGTTCGAAAAAGAAAAGTGCATTCTATAACTGTTATGTTGTTATTTTACGAATTTTCCATGAATTACGGTTTCGGGAAGTACACGTCAAAGTTTTCAACACGGGTAAATTAGAAATTCCCGGTATAAGAGACGACAGCCTCCTTATTAAAGTTCAGCGTTATTTCATTGACCTATTGCAGCCGGTCGTGGCAGAAAAATTATGCTTTATCGACGATAAATGTGAAACTGTCCTTATCAACTCGAACTTTAATTGCGGTTACTTTATAAATCGCGACAAACTGTATAACATTTTGCGGAACAAATATAATATCAATGCCACTTTCGACCCTTGTTCGTATCCTGGAATTCAGTGTAAGTATAAGTTTAACGACGATGCTCATATAAGTTTCATGGTGTTTAGGACTGGGAGTGTTTTGATTGTCGGAAAAGCTGATGAAACTATGCTATTTCAAGTGTATGATTTCCTAAAACAATTAATGACGGATGAGTATGATAAAATTGCTGACCACACTCAAATATTTGACCAAACGTGTAAAGGTCAAAAGCTTCAAAAAGTGAGAAAACGCTCAATTAATGTATCATACTAAAAAATGAAAATATTATCTAAATTAGAAAAATCGTTTTTTTGAACAACACTTTCAATACGGGTTAGTTCATTTTTTACGCGTGAGGTCATTTTGATTTTACACAATGACCTATTGTTTTCAATATATGTAGTGAATTGTTTTACAACTCCGTTCAAGTATATTTCGCGTTCGTCGTTATGCATTTCTTTTAGTTGCTTAGACGAAGAAATATTTTCCATTATATTCGAATACACTAAAATAGAATCGTGTATATCCGTTAGTAGAGTCTTCTCATTATTATTAAACGATGTTTTTTGACGTTTATTTTCGTCTAATGTATATATGGATTTGGTATATACATAAATAATAGCGTCTTTCAAAGAAAGGTTGAAAAACATATTATCATCCTTATCTGTAATTTGAGTGATATATTCAACAAAATATATGATACTTGATTTACAGTAGTATATCACGAGCTCTATGTTTTTAGTATGTGAATATAGATGAATAAATATGTGTCCCAACATGTGTATACCTTTTCTGATTATTATGTCATTTTTGTTATTCATGTTTTCCATGAAGTATACAATAAAGTTATTTAATAGAGAAATAAAAGCTATAAAAACAATGTCAACTTCTTCGGTTAAAGTTTCTTTATAGTTTATATCCAATTTCATATTATAAAGGTCTGTTTCAGTATCTGGGGAATGTGTCATTAGTACAATATGTAAATAGTTTAATTCTTATAATTAAACAAATATGTTGAACAAAATGTATATTGGTTATTTGCTTCGTTTAAATGTTTAAAATAATATAAAGATAAATTTTATATCAACATATATGTCATCAGAAGACTCATATACACTCCCAAGTCAAACCGCATTACAACACGCAGCTAAACTAGCCATTGTTGAAGATAAACCCATATTGTTGGATTATTGGACAGCATCGTTAGATGGAAGCGTCTTAATTGGCGTAAAAGAAAATCAAGAAAAATTACTGGTTCGCAACGAAGAAGAATACACAAGTCCTGTTGTAAAGATTTATAAGGTTGAAAGCGAGTACCTTATTGTCACCGAAAATTCGATTTATATGGTATCAGTACAAATTCCAACCAAGCGGATTTCTTAATTTGGTAAACTGTTCGTTTGCTTCATTATAAAAAGCAGCAAGCCTAACACTACATCGGCTGTTAAGGGTACCCATGCGATACGTTGTTTATTAAGTGCCAGCAGGGCAGCAGATAAATAAAGTGCTGCGTGAATTATCCTGTAATTTGCCCACCAAGTATTTCCACCGCCTTCAAATGCATTTAATCTTAAGTTTCCTACGTATAGGACTGTAAATGATAGACCAATTATGAATAACATAATACTCATATATGGAAGGATATACAATGGTACTAACAGTGGTGTTAGCGCAATCAATATTCTACAAGGTATACACATTAATATAAATGCCAATTTAAGTTTTGTCATAACAATATATATATAATTATATAATGTTATCAATTAGAATTAGAATTATAGAATAAAATAATAATATAACTTACCACGAACCTCGTGTCTTTTTTACACTTATACGCGGGCCACTACTCTTTTTCCGCGCTGCCGAAGGGTCATATTGCTCATCTTCGTCATCCGACGGTATATTTTTTGATATTTCCCAAAACTCTTTCGAACCAAGTTTAAAAGGACCGTGAGCATCTGCTTTGTACCAATATATCTGGTCTTGAAGCTTATTTGATTTAGCATTATTGTTTATCACAAGACATTCATAATTCTCAGTACATTGGTCCATGACCTGACAGAATGATTCAAAAGTAGGAAACATGCCGGCATAATTCTCGTAAATACGTTTTCGATTGGCAATGTACGGCTCCCTTAATATAAATACATAATCAATGTTTGTCCTGAGATTCGGAGGAATACCAAGAGGATACTGCATCGTAATCACAAGCATTACTTTCCAGTGACGACCATTCATAAACAATAAACGCATCATTTTATCTTTTGACCATGAAGCATCGTACAGACAATCATCTAATATAAGAAAGGTCCGTGGGTCAATTGTGATTCTTTTCCTCATTTCGGTGTCCTTTTTTATTTGTTTCAATACTGAACGTTGACGTTTAAGTACATTTTCAATGATAGCCGTATTATATTCATTGTGAATAAATATTTTAGGAACGTGAGTACTGTAAAATCCATTTCCCTCCTCTGTTCCGGAGATGACTGTACCGATCGGAATATTCTGTTGATAATATAGCAAATCGCGAACAAGGAAACTCTTACCCGTGTCTCGACGACCAATAAGAACAATAACAGGCCCTTTATTCTCGTCTGCCTTAAAACTTATATTTTTCATATCAAATTTCTTTAACTCTAGTGACATAGATAAGGACGATATTTATAAATGAAATACAAAACGCGTAAATCACTTCAAAAATTAACATCATAGGTTAATAATGACTTCAATGTTAAATATAATATCATCGCTTCAGCAATTAGCATCGTCAAGTAATTTTATTCCTATAGATAATATTTATACTGATGGTAATGATAATGAAAATAATGAAAATAATGAAAATAATGAAAATAATGAAAATAATGAAAATAATGATACATATTTATGCGATGAAGAAAACACGATTATCAATACCACAAGTGGTGATAAAATGTTTTGTAAATTTGCCCCTCTTGTTGACCCATTGAAATATCTTTTGGGAAAATATACAAACGATGACCTTTCAATACTGCCAAGTCTAAACAGTGTAAATGGAATACCGCATGTAAAGTTAGCAAACAATATGAATTCTTCGTATGTTGATTGTTTGTTTTCACGAATAATATCGCAGTCCGGTTTTATACACGGAGTAAAATATTACGGGTGTAGAAACGGATTAAAAACTAATTTTAAATGTAACATCGACGACGATATAGATTTACTATCAGATAGTGAATATTTTAATGAAAATTTAAACAATGGCTTTTCCATAAATCACTCAATGCTTCCGGAATATACAAATGCCGGCAATATATCAAGCAAATTTCGCGAACCAATTCATATAGCATCAGACATTAGTAATGTAAGTACGTTGGTTGATTTAAGTTTTGAATCAATAACTAAATGTACTGAATCGTATATTGTAAATGATATAGATGTTAGTACTTTACAAGAATGCGATATTGAACTACCAGTTGAAACAGGTGATGTTTTTGATTTGGATAATGATGATGATACGGATGCGTCCCAGTCTACATGCGTGACGGTGTGTGATTCTCTTTCTGATGAAAACGAATCGCAATATTTTGACGACACTAATGACGAATGGTCTGATGAATCGGATGTAGATGATGATGTGGATGAGTGCGATTCATCTGCTAGTGATAATTTTGAAATTGTAGCTACAATAAATTCATTACCTTGCTGTATGATTGTAATGGGGCATTGCGAGGATACTTTGGACAACTATATATGTAATAACAATGTTTCGCAAGATGAGTGGAAGTCAATTCTATTTCAAATAATCGCGACTCTTGTGCATTTACAACGCGAATATTCATTCACACATAACGATCTTCATACGTGTAATATTATGTACACTAATACAAGCGATGAATATATATATTATGAACATGCGGATAATAGGTTCAAGGTACCATCATATGGTAAAATCTATAAAATAATAGACTTTGGAAGGTCTATATTTACTTATAATAAACAACTGTATTGTAGTGATAGTTTCAGTCCTGGCGAAGACGCGCATACACAGTATAACTGTGAGCCTTATCTAAATGACAATAAGCCAAGAATTGACCCAAATTACAGTTTCGACCTATGTCGTCTAGGATGTTCATTATTTGACGTATTTGTGGATGATTTAGACGATATTGTAGAATTAGTAGCATCCAATCCAGTTATAGAAATGGTTTCGAGGTGGTGCAATGATGACCAAAACCGCAATATGCTGTATCGTAAGGATGGAAGTGAACGATATCCAGAGTTTAAATTATATAAGATGATTGCTAGGAATGTTCATCATCATATTCCGTCGAAAGAAATGTATGCCCCTATTTTCTCAGACTTCGTAAGTGAGGTCATAGATGAATCCAAGACTTATTGGAGACTATAGATATTATAGATAACGCCTTACGTGTAAAATTGTATGAGTACAATCAAATTAAATCATATGAAAATAAAATATATATAATTTCCATATGATTTGTATCATAAATTAAAAATCAGGACTATTTGTGAATACTGTTGGTACTCCGGTGTTAATTTCATTGTTCAAGTTGCTAATTTGTTCATAAGAAAATATACCAACACACGCACTCACAAATACAACTAGTCCGTCTCTAAATATGTGTTTCAATGGCTTGTTTTCACTTTCAACCGCATTATTTTCAACCATTTTGAAAACAACAAATATCGTCATGATGACGCCAGCAACCATGAAAATATTATTCATATAAGACTGTGTAACATTATTCTTTTCAAAAGTAAACGTATCCAAACGTTGTAAATATGAATTATAGTACGTAAACATATATAAGAGATGTCCTATACTATTTATTATAACAAGTTGACATATGACTACAAATATAGAAAAACATTATCACGATGACATATATTGTCAAATCAATAAGTTTATTGATAATAATAATCTACCTCATATTCTATTACACGGCAACCAAGGTTCTGGCAAAAAGACAATTATATCAAACACAATAAACAAATTGTACCGTCATATTCCTGAGAAGGACAAATCACTCTATCTCATGTATGAAAATTGTGGTCACGGAAAAGGAATCAAATTTGTCAGGGATAATATCAAGTTTTTTGCTAAGACAAACATAAATTGTCGTGATGGGACATTTAAATGTGTTGTATTACTTAATGCAGATAAACTGACAATGGAAGCTCAATCTGCATTGCGACGATGTATTGAGCTCTTCAGTCATTCAACACGTTTTTTTATTTCAGTTCAAGACAAGAATAAAATGTTATCACCAATTCTTTCACGATTTTGTACAATATACGTTCCTTCTATAAACAGTCGAAACTTACACTTCCAGTCAATACCATGTATCGAATTGATGAAGAACGAAACGCACGGAAAGAAATCTTGGGTAACCAAAACAATTAATAATTGTCTATCTAATGAAGATGTTGACATGTTTACAATGGTTGACACAATATATCAAAAGGGAGTAAATTACAATGATGTATTGTGCTTCCTCCAAACAAAGTTAAAGCGCGATTCCTATAATCACCGTGTTATTCTTGACTTAATATATAATATTACGCAAACACGCTGTGAGTATAGGAATGATAAGCTATTTTTATTGAATATACTGATACAACTTAAAACGAATTCGTTTAAGATTTAGATGAAATATCTTTTTGATTGTATATACACGATGGATGATTTCACATTATCTACGTTACAAGAATCTAGAAATGAATGGTGTTGTCAACTTGTAAATATTATCACGCCACTTATTATTGAAGGATATAACTCTATATTTAAAGAGTCATGGTTGTTATGTGAGGACCAAAATGAAACTGATAAGTACCTCATGACGTTTCAAAATTTCATTCGCAGAGTTCCTCAATGGAATAGCACAACAATTGAGAAGGAGCGTACTCGGATAATGGAAAGAAGTAATTGCGCATATTTAGAAGATTTGTTAACGTGCGTCCATGTCATTCAATTGAAGTTACTCACGTGTATTCGAGCTGGAAAAGAGCAAAGGAAGGTAAATATTAATATACCTAAATTAGATGATTTTATCCATAAATGTTATATTTTAGTTGCTCGCAAGTTATATACGAATGTTTATATTTATGATAGAACCGTGTCTCCCTTACAAAAACAGAAACATAATCGGGAATTTGAGATTATTGTTCAAGAATGTATTTTGAATGCCATACGCGAAAATATGCCTATTCAAGAATTACTAAGGACTTATTTAGATGAAAGCATTGAAGAAGATGTCCAAGAGACTATTAAAGAGGAAAATATAGAAATAGAAGATGACGAACCTCAACAACGCGATGAAGACGCAAGTAAAAATGGAATAGTAAACCACGATGTTCCAATTGTGATGGATAAAGAATTAGATAAAACAATTACTTTCAATAATACTGATAGTGTTAAGGATGAAGATGGACAAGTAGATGAAATATCAGCACCAAAGACAATTGAACGACTCGAAGAGATTAGTGCCCTCCGTAACGCGGACCAAGATGATGACGATGGCGAAGACAATTTACAAATTGCGGAGGATGTAGACATCTCAACACTTGGTATCGAGGATATTTCTCCAAAGAAACAAGTAAATGCCCCCATTGTATTAGACGATATTGAGATATTGGTGTAAACACGACATAGTTGAACTTGACATATATTTGCTGTTGCGATGGCTTTTGAATTATTATTAGCAATGAATGCTGATAATAATTTATTAAAATTTATAACTTTGCTTTCACGTCGAATTTAAAGCGTGTGTATATGGATTCGCTTTGAATGCGTTTAGTAGTCCTGGGTCAATTCTGTCATTATTGTACGCTTCCATACTAGTATCCTGTGTATTTGGCATGTCAAATTGACCGTGAACCTCTTTTGTTGGAGGTACATTACCAAGGGTATTTGGTACCCACATTCTATTGTTGTCTCGGTCACTTTCTACCTTCGCCATGTTGACATTCATTTTGTGATTCAACTTATTAGTATTTCCGTTGGGAGCACGTCCGCCGAGTGTTTCCTCTTTGTATGGAGTAGATTGTATTTCATAAGCAGACGCGTAAGACGTGGATTCTTTGTGTTGACTGTGTCCATTACCAGCATAATACGTTGTAGAATCTTGCCGAGATTGGTACACCGAATCCGGATTGGTCACTTGATATGCCCCACTATTTTGGTTCTGAACGTTATGATGATTTTTAGACTCCGGTTCCATTTGGCGGTTTGTTATTTTGACACGGTCGTTGGGATTATGAGTATAACTTTTTGGAACTTGTGATTGGAATTCACCGTATAAGCGACCATTACCAATTGTATTTTCCTTTCGAGACGGTTTTAATATATCCACAAGAGGTGCGATAGCGGCGGTTAATGCCGACCCAATGTTTCCAAACAAATGAGAATCGTTTTTCGCGTCACGATTCGTTCTGTAATTCTTGAAAGATGACTTGTTAAAATCATCTTTGTTGGCCTGATTTCTTCCTGTTGCACTAGCACTAGGTAAGTTGGTAGACCCATAATTATTGCGGTTTGATTCCTGAAATTCTTGATTTTGATAGTTTACACCTTGACGGTCTGACCCAGCAACACCAGAGTATGATGTAGTTGTGTCAACACGATTGCTGTCGGGAAGGTTGACAATCGCACGATTTGTTTGACCTTTTTCAATACCACCAGTAGTGAACCAACGTTCGCTTCCGTTGTGAAAAAATGTATCTGGTTTATGTTGTTCTACTTTACCAATGTGAGTAGTGTCGCTAATATGCTTGTTATATGAATTGGCTGGACCTTGATGTCCGGATAACTCGTACGAATTTTTTGGGTTGGTCTTTACACGTAATTCGTCAACACTTTTAGGCTCCCACAAACATCTCTCCTCCATACCACTGTTAAATCCAGCACCGCCTTCTGCTGTAAAACCTTTATTCAGACCAGGTGCGACTTGTATACTTTCAAACGGTTTTACATTTGCGTGACGATTACTTTCATTTACACGCGATTGATAAAAGTCGCTTACGTTGGGGGCACCATATGTGTTGTGTAAATTATCCAGAGGTTTGAAAAGCGGTGCTTGCTCTTGTTTTTTTATTTTCTGTGACCCAGAACCTGTCATGTTGTCTAAAATACTTTCACTTGTGTTTGGGTCTTGAATGCCTTTTATTTTTCCTCCAAAAAACGGCTGCATATTGTTATGTTTAAATGTTGTAGTATTAATTTCTTCCCCTTTCATATTATATACGGTTTGCTTGTTCACATTTTCTGATTTTGCGGTACGACTTCCATTAAAGTAAGAATCACGTGCATTATTACTATTTGTATATGGATGCTCTGTTGATGCGTTCACTTGCGCAGTTCCATTGATTTCGTCAGTATTTTGTGCTGAATCAATTACCTCGTTTTCCGGGTTAGTATCTTCACCATTCATCATCTCTTGTAGGTTTTCAAATTGTTCGATTTTTTTATTTGTCTTTTTGCTTATAAATAGACCAGCAACGGCTATGATAGGTATTGCAAATTCCATTAATATTATATACTCTTATAATAAAATATTAACATCGGAATAACACTTAGCAATTAATCTATTTCTTTTTATATTCTCCGTATTTCACATCAATCACTTTTCCAAGCATGACAAGTTGGTTTGAGTCCATGACTGCCACACGTCCAAGGCCTGGACAATTTTCAAATGTTTCTAGATAAATTGGTTGTTGGGGAATAAACTCAATTTCAGCAGTTTCTCCGCGTTCTAGAAATGGGGGATTATCAATCTTTTCATTGCCTGTTTTCTTACCCATTTTCCAAACAATTTTCGACATTTTACAGGCACTTTTTGCCGTTCTAACATGGACACAAGGGCTGAAACCAGGTTTAAGTTGTCCCGGGTGCTCCTGTACAGCAACTTGAACAGTGAAACTTTCAACGGGTTTAAGAATGTCAGTTTGAAGTGAAATGACGTCACCTACTTTTGGCATATTTGCCTTGTCCATTCCTTTAATGTTCATACCCACATTGTCACCCGGCTTTGCGTTTGCCCACGTTTTATGATGCATCTCAATTGTAAAAACTTTGAGATTATTGAGTCCGCGTGGCACAACTCTTACAATATCGCCGGCATTCAATGTACCTTGCTCAATGCGACCAGTGATGACGTCGCCAACACCTTTAATCTTGTATATACCGTTGATAGGAACACGAAGTGACTTTTCAGGAAAACGTTTGGGTGGTTTTACAAACTTTTCAAGTGCGTCGTGTAAAGTAACACCTTCAACGACAGTATCTTTGTTAATATTAGCCTTCCATCCGTTGTACCACGGCATCTTGTCTGTGGGTTCAACTAAATTTTCACCAGCATATCCAGAATAGGGAATAAAAGGAACTTGTTTTGTTTTAAATCCTGCATGTTGAAGCATTTTTGTCATTTCTTCTTTAATTTCATTGAATCTTTGTTCTGACCAGTTACAAGAGTCCATTTTATTGATACCAACAATAATCTTTTCGATACCAAGAAGTCCAAGGAGACGAGCGTGTTGACGAGTCTGACCTTGGACCTCGCCAGTTGTGTGGTCACCTTTTGCAATTGCTGATTCGAAACCACCCGATTCAGCTGGCACTAGCAATAGTGCAACGTCTGCACATCCAGCACCAGTAATCATGTTCTTTACGTAATCTCTATGCCCAGGAGCATCAACAATCGTATAATGATAGCTGTCTGTAAAGAATTCCTTTGTGGTACAGTTTATAGTAACTCCCCTCTCACGCTCTGCCTTGTCTTTGTCCATGTAATATGCGAACGCAAATGAACTTTTACCCTGCTGGTCTGCTTCTACCTGAAGTTTATCCATTTCGCGCTGAGAAATACCACCCAGTTTGAAAATCAAATGTCCCGTTGTTGTAGATTTCCCGGCATCGACGTGACCGCATACAACCATTGAAATGTGTTCTTTCGTATCACTCATATCTTATATATACACTATATGTCTGAACTTTAAACCGTTTAATCATTATATATTTATAGCCTCTTGCCACTTTATCTTTTGAATAATGAATTATTGCGTTTTCTGGGTTTAGTATGTTTTCTGGATTTAGCGAGTTTTCTGGTTTTAGTGCGTTTTTTTGTTTTAATGTGTTTTTTCGCTTTAATATGTTTTTTTGTTTTAATGTGTTTTTTCGTTTTAGTATGTTTTATTTTACTCTTTATCTGCCGGTTTATGTTGTTGCGTTTTCCACCAACAACTGACATACCATTACTGGATTGATTTGTATTTTCTACTGCCATTTGTGTGTTTTTGTCATTTCCTTCTGCCAAATCATTACTGGATTGATTTGTACTTTCTACCGACATTTGCGCGTTTTTGTCATTTCCAAAAATACTATTTGCTATGCCTGATAAATGTTCAGTTGTTGTATTCATAACTTCTTGACCTTTCTCAAATAATGTTGAATTTGTTCCATTGACTGAATTGCCATTGTTTGGATTGCCATTGCCATTGTTTGAATTGTCATTGTTTGAATTGCCATTGTTTGAATTGTCATTGTTTGAATTGCCATTGTTTGAATTGCCATTGTTTAGATTACCATTGCTTGAACTGTCATTGTTTGAATTGCCATTGTTTAGATTACCATTGCTTGAACTGTCATTGTTTGAATTGCCATTGTTTAGATTACCATTGCTTGAACTGTGATTGTTTGATTTTTTACCATTGCTTGAATTGTCATTGTTTGATTTTTTACCATTGCCATTAATGAAGTCTGAAACAGAAGACAAAAATGTTGGTGCGCTTTGCGGTGGGTCAACACTCATATTATTTTCATTAGATTCCGTGACGCCATTATTGTTTGTATTTCTATTTGAAATGAAACCATTTACCTTCATCTCTGTGTTTTGGGGTACACTATTCATATTGTTATTATTACTTATTGTTGGGACCATATTTGAAATGCTCATATCAATAGCATTAATGTCAACATTTGATTGTTGGTTCGCATTATTTTTAGGATTATTGTTTTTATTGTGTGATTTACGTGTGTTATTTGAGTTGTTCTTGCGTGTGTTATTATTGTTATTATTGTTACCACTATTTGTTACGTCCATTCGTTTATTATCTATTACTTCTAACGCATTCGCTATTGGTGAGCCTATTGGTAATGTTTCAGATGTATTTAAGCGTGAACCCATACTATTCATTGGAATTGTATACTCGTTAAAATTACCTTGATTGCCACTGATAGTCGATTCGACAGAAGTTAATTCACCTTTTGGAAAACAATTTCTTAAATCCGATTGGTCGCTTCGAACAAAAATAGTTATGAAATCTATTTTATACTGAATACCATTTAGTTTCAATATTTGAATAGGACCTATGTAATCTATAAACTTTTTAATAAGAATAGAGCATGTATCTGATTGGTCATCTTTTGATTCAACAGTGGTATCTGTGTATGCTTTACACATATCGTAAAGAACAACACGATTTTTGCCTTGTTCAATTGACGCAGTAAAAAATGCGTAAGGGGTTAACCTATTTTCTTTATTGAAAAGCACAAAAAAAACCTTGTTCTTATATTTTTTAAGTTTTTTTTTAAGTGAACCCGGTTTTTTTGTTGTCGTTACATAACAATTTCTGATACACGTTTTAATAATAGTCTTCTCCTCGGCTGGTGTGAAATCTGAATCTTTATCATTTGTAATACCTGGTCCAGGGTTATATGTAATCTGTTTTAATATAAATTTGTTATATTGATTATAATCAAATATGTTTTTTTTCGACATTCGTCTCTGTATATCATGTATATATATATTCTTTTTAATGGAAGATAACCATAATTAGTTGGTCGGATTTAAACCTTGTCCGAAGTAAACAATTTATTCATATTAATAACCTCCATTTTACACTCTTCCTTGTGGAATAATCGATGTAATTGTTCCGCATTGCGGAAACGAGCACTGTAATACTTCTGTACTTTATTGCGACCAACTCTTCCTAGTGCTTGAATGATTTTTTCTTGAGTCATATTTTCCAAATCTTTACCCACATATCCGTGACAAAACTGATAATTCGTTCCATAAATATAATCATCAGTGGCAATAATAAGGTAGAGCATTTGCTGTTGTGCAAGTGACTTTACAATTTCTGTATATCTCACATTCGTCTGCGATTCGTCAAATACGCCAATTCCCATAATCAAGAGTAATTTCCACAAAGTATCTACCCCGTGTAGTTCCATAATTGTTTGGATTGTTACATTGTCGATACTTGTCGTAAATGGACGTATACTGCCTTCATTTATTAGTGTGAGTAAATCATCACTCACGTACCTTTCAATATGTTGTCGTGTATTTGGTACATACTTTGATTCTAATTCTACGGACTTCAACATATTTTGTAGTGCTGATATTTGACGTTGCATATCAACGACGTCCTTGGGTAGAATACCTCTATCTATACGATTTTCTTTGCCTTCTTCTTTTAACATCTTATCCTCGATATCTTTGTGGAGTTTGTCTAATTTATGTGATATTTTTTGATTGTACTCAATTGCATTGAATATATTGTCACATATCTCGCTTGGGATTTTCAATTGCTGTAAACAGAATTTACCGATTATAATAGGTTCTTTTGTCATATAGATTGTTGGTCCATCAGATAAAGAGTATGCGTCGGTTGTTGAAATAAATACACCATTCGTCCTCTTTTTAGAGGTACCTAATCGAACTTCTTCATTTTTAGTGAAATAATGATTCATCTTTACTACGTCATCTTCTCTTAATTGTTGTAACAATTCGAAATAGTAGTTCTTTACTGAATTCATATTCAAGTTTTTTACATCGCTGTCAAAATATTCGTCAACCCGTATGAAATCGTAATTGAACATGTTTTCATTGACAACAAACTTAATGAACCTTCCAATCTCACAAAGGTCGACATAACGATATAAAGTCTTGTTTTCGTTACAATGCTCTATAATCTCTTGGAGGTCGTCGCGAGATGTACATAAAGAATGAGGCATAGAAACAACTCCAAACTCGTTGAGTAACGGAATAGTTTTTTTACAGTCATTACTCTCTATTGTATATACGACCGCGTTTTCGAACCGACACTTAAAATCATCAATGACTGATGGTATTTCACGACACTTTGGCAATGTGGCCGACGATAAAATTACATTGGGAATAAGATTTTTATACCATACATTGTGTACGAGTTCGTGATTGCTATGCTCATCATAGTCCATAAATATCGTTGGTTCATCCCAGAATGTAACAATGTTGGTTTTATCATTAAATGCCATCATATACAACATTGCGTACTCATATGAATGAATATCGCAAATCATAATTTCAACATTGTCGCCAATTGTATTGTCAACCTTGCGAATATTTCCACTTCGCCAATCTTTTGTATATTCTTTCGCAGCATAATAATGTAGACGAATATCCTCACTACACGAGCAACCAAATGCGAATGCGATTTTCTTCCCAGCACTCACGCATAATTTTGACAATGCTAGTCCAACATGACGTGCGGCACATACGAATATGACCCTATACTTTTCACTCAATCCGATTGGAGACATGGTCTTTCCCGTCGCAGTTGGCGCAGTATAAAGAACTAATTTCGGTAGGATTGAATCCTTCTGAAATATTTCAAATAGTCGTTTTTGATGGGTATATAATTTAGTATTGTCGTATTGTAGCAGGTAAGGATTTTTTTCAATGTATTTGTCACAACTGGTTATGAGTTTTAGAAGCGAAATATCTTTATTAAACATTTGAATGATAGTATTTGTAAACGAAATAATACCATTATTTGGATGGATAACATCAGCACTAACAATTTGTGTCAATGTGTAGTAATAGTATACGCTGCGTTCGTTGCTGCGAGCATTGTGTTTCAAAAATTTCTCTATAATACCAAGCAGTACATACTCGTAAATGTCGTCTTTGAAATCTTGCATTTGGCTAATTGTGTTTGTATCAATACGCATCTTATCTATTTTTTTTATGTTTTTTCCTGACTTTCCGATTTCAACTGGATTAAACTGCGGTAATCCATACTTTACAACTATCTTCTTTACATTCTCTGCGAAGTACGTATCGTAGACGTAACATTCAATACTCTTGCTAAATTCCAGTTTCATAAAAGATAGAAGTGTTTTGTTGCTATTATATGAAATATTTGTTTCCGTAAATCCATTTTTTACCAACTGAATAACTTCTTTTTCATCCATACTTACTGGTACTTCAATTGATTCCCATTCCGTTTTAGTTAGCTTCGATTGATTCAAATCCATCTTTTAATGGATGTGAATAATTATAAATATATTGTAATGTTACGAATCTTTAAATGTTTTCAATTTTTTCGAATGTCAACTTATATATTTAATATTCATAGAAGATTGTGGTCTCATTTTATATATGTCTATTAGACGACTTGTCGTTGGAAAATTTTCATCACCATAAATATCTTGTAAACACAACCATTCGAATAATCCACCTAAGTATAAATATACTTTTGAAAACCCGTGTGATTTGATTTGATTATATTTTGTATACACTGTTGTATCATTTGTGTTCAAACCATATATAATTATACATTTATCAAACATTCTTTCGTTGATCATTGCGTTTAACAACCTCTCTTCGTCATTGTAGGGTACCGTATTCTTTATAAGACAACTTTGTTGACCTGTTGGAAGGGTATTTATAAGAAAAGTATCGTCGTTGTTCTGTATATATGACTGGATATCCTCAAATGATGATTTTAATATTAAAGATGGAGCAACTCCCATATCAATAATGTATACAAAAAAAATCAGTTCCAAACGTGTTATTAGATGGTCGTATACGACGATGGAAAATTACACATTTTAACATTATATATATATAAATATATGGTTAAAACAACAATAAATACTGAGTGGAAAAACTATATTCATAAACAAAATGAACGTGGTATTAACAAACAAAAATTGGAAGATATTTTAAAAAAACAAAACTATGATTATGATATTATAAATGCCCTATTATATTCAAATGAAATAGATAATAATTTAGTAACAACTACTCGTAATTCTAGTGATTATATAGTTAATAAAATACTTTACAGTGAAAACCCTATGGTAGAAACATATTCTAATTTTTTATCAGATGAAGAATGTAATTTCTTTGTTAATATTTCTAAAACAGATTTAAAACAGGCCTTGGTTAGTAGTAATAATAAAGGTATTGTATCAACCGGAAGAACTGGGAAAAATACCTGGATTAAACACGATTTTAATGAAATTACAAAAAATATAGGTGAAAGAATATCCAATGTAATAGGCATACCCTTAAAAAATGCAGAATCATTTCAAATAATATATTATGGTAAAACACAGGAATATATGAACCATTATGACAGCTGGGACCATGATAACTCTGAAAAAACATTACGATGTATGAGGTATGGGGTGCAAGATTAGTGACAGCATTATGTTATTTGAATACCGTTGAAAAAGGAGGCGGAACTAGATTAACAAAATTAAATACCATAATCCCACCTGAGAAGGGTAAACTTTTAATATTTCAAAATACAATTGGTAAAGATAATCATAATAAGCATCCTCTATCAGAACACGCTGGAACCCCAGTTGAAATAGGCGAGAAATATGCTTTTAATTTATGGTTCCGAGAATGTCCTATGAATATGCTATATGCAGACTTTAATCCTCATTATTATAATGATAAGTGATAATAAACAAAGTTTTTATATAGAATATTCATAGGTTTAAAGAGTTAACTAATGTATAATATAATGGAAAAGATGATTCGTACCCATACTATGTGGATGACAGTTTCTGAATATAATACATATGCCAATACTAAACGTGAGCCAAACAAAATACGTGTTCAAGATAAACCGGTTGTTGTGAGAACGCACATTTTTTTCAAGTAAATCTGAATATGCTCGGATAGTATTAACAGAACTTAACAACAATTTCGACATCTTCCTTCTTCACACTTTTAGAAGCCAAGATGGATAGTTCCTCTCTTTTTTTTCGCGTTTTATTGTCGCTACTCGGCTCCTTCTTTCTAGACGTGCTATTGCGTGTATTCATATCAGCCTCAATTTCATTGTAATGGTCGCGAATATAATCTACGACTTTATTTTCAATCGCCCATTTAAAAAAGTTTAACTGACCAATTGTGGTTTGAATATGTTTACCATCTTCATATGGAATAGTTATTCTGTCCCATCTACAAAATGGGTCGAAACGCCTCTTTGAATATGCTTTTAGTTTTAGTTTATAGTCGTTGTAAATTTTGAAACGACGTGATTCATCGTTTGACGATATATTATATACAGTGTAATGTTTTTTTGCGTAGTTTGTAGTAAACCAGTCAACAATACGCAATGATATTGACGATTCACCATTAATAATTTGAAGCATGTTCTTCAAGTGACCCGTATTTTCATAAAACGATAATAGATTTTTTAGTAGAAGCTGATTTTGACTTGATAATGAATTACTCATTTTTATATATTTCATAGGGTAACTTATTTAAACCTTTTTGATTTGCATTTGTTTCGTAAACTTGAATGCAATACAATTTGATGTACGTCGCTGTATATTACAGCGGAAACACGCAATTTCACAGTTCATATTTGTATGTCCGATATCATTATCAATACGTTCGAGTGTCCATTGTGTTGGGTCTCTTACATTTTCATAATATAATCTAACGTTCTCTTTACAATAATAGCATTTCATACTACATACTAGCATTTTCTCAATTACATTTGGTAATGAAATCATAGAACAACGTCGGTCTTTCTTTTCGTCTTGGGTCTTGTAGCTTCTTAATTTAGTATTAATGAAAGATATAGCTTGACTCATCATATTTCCCTTGTGTAATTGAGAAAAGTCGTCTATATTCAAATAAAGTCCTCGTATAAAGTTTAATGTGTTCATTTCATAATGTAATGTGCAATCGTCACTTTGTGTACTAATTTGTTTTGAAATTGCTACTCGTTTTGTTGGTTCCGTTATGCGAACTTCATTAACCTTTTTAATATTGTATCTATTATATGTCCCAGTAATTATAATATCTTTTGTATGATTATCGCTCATTAAAAGGACTTATATAATGTTTTTTTATTAAAAAATTGAAAGTATTTTAAATGAATTAACTCAAACTAAATAGATATATATAAATTCATTATATACCATGGATATTGATGAATTATCTTCGAATATTTGCGGACTTGTTAATTGGAGTATTGATGATTGTAATGAATTATATGAAACAATAATGATTAATATGGAGGAATTTGTACACACCAACCCTTATGCAATATCACGTCCTTCATTTGAAGACGACATATATAACTATACAAAGCACGTATTCGATGAACAGTTTATTAATAATAATGTTAATATTATTTGTACATTAGAGCAGCAAGATGAAATAACACAAATGTTTAACATACTCTATAAAATGTGTTCTGGAATCTTTTATCAGATTGTGATACCTAGACGTTCATTTAAGACTTCATTTGTTCGTCACCATATTCAAAACAATATTAATAATGCTCAACTGAAAAGTAAAATTGAGCACATTGATAATAAGCCACAGCCAGAACAACGGACTCCTGAATGGTATTCATATCGTCACAATCTGATTACTGCTAGTAATGCTTGGAAGTGCTTTGAAAGTGAAAAAACAAAAAATAATGTCATATATGAGAAATGTAAACCCATAGACGCAAGTAAATCCCAGATGACCAGTCGAGCACTTGTTTGGGGGCAGAAATATGAACACCTTACAACAATGTTATATGAGCATCATAATCAAACAAATGTAACCGACTACGGGTGTATCCAGCACGATACATATAAATTCTTGGGTGCGTCCCCGGATGGAATTGTTACTGATGAAAAGGCAAGTGTATTTGGTAGAATGTTAGAAATAAAAAATGTCGTAAGTAGAATTATAAATGGTATACCAAAAAAAGAGTATTGGATACAGATGCAGCTCCAGATGGAAGTGTGTAATTTAAACGAGTGTGACTTTATTGAAACTAAATTTACAGAATATGATGACGAAGATATCTTCAAAAGTGATGGAGGATTTGCGCACGAAGCTAATATTGACACAGCGGTTCGGCCTGATTATAAAGATTATATTGGCATTCGAGGCGCGATTGTAGAATTTGTTGTTGATGGAAAGTCTGAATATAAATTTGCTCCATTATTTATTTCAAGTGATGAATTTGAAGTACTTCGTGATAAATGGATTGATGACATGTTAAAGAATGACCACGTATACCTGAAAACTACATACTGGAAGATGGAAGATATCAGTTGTATTCTTGTTCTTCGAAATAAAAGATGGTTCAAATCAACAATTCACGATATATCCAAGGTATGGGATATTATACTTATGGAACGAATAAGTGGATATGAACACAGAGCTCCAAATAAGAGGGTTACAGTTGATAAAATGGCAAAAACATTGCCTAATTATTTTGAGTTTACCAACAGTATCAATAAGGTAGAAAACCCAAATGAACAATGTTTGTTGGGCGCGGATACTAATATAGCTGAATCCTTAGACATTAAAGATGATAACAACAATAATACAAGTGATGTAAAGATTGAAACATCAATTCGCACAGAATCATTCGATGATACGTATATTCACATTGATTATGTGTCCTAATTCCAGATACGTAGTATCCTGGATGATTTATTTTTTATTTCTCTCTTTGTCTCTATATAAACTCTTAGTGTGCGATTGTTAATAATATATACGATAGGTTTACCTGTTATATCTGTTATATTCAATTATATTCGAGACAAAGAGAGAAAGTACTATATTTTATATGTTAATCTTCGTTATTATAAACGCTGTCGTTAATTATACAATGTGTAACCATACCTTCACGTAAATATTATATTGAGAAGTATATAAACGCGAAACTAATTATTTATTTAACCAGTAATTATATACATACATAAATAATGACATTTGATATATTTTTCGCGGGTACAATGAGTGGCATATCCCAGTGTTTAATCGGTCACCCTTTTGATACACTCAAGGTTTGGAGACAGAACGGATTAACTCCACAGTCAGGTTCATTACTGTCAAAAGTTGATAATTTGTTTAAAGGTATTGCTGGACCACTTATACAAACACCAATAGGTGTGGCAATATCGTTTACTTGTAATGAGAGTTTATTAAAAAAATACAATAATATTTATATAAGTTCTGTTGGTACCGGTATACTAAGTGCCATCATAACAACACCAATTGATTACTACAAAGTTAGAAAACAGCAACATATACCATTTTATTTAGCGAATTGTTACAAAAATATACACGCGGTTGCAATGCGCGAAGTCCCTTCAAATACAATATATTTTTCAACGTATCGTCACATAAAACAACATCTTTCTTCCAAAGAAGAAACATATTCACAAACAGCAATAACTATGATTTCAGGTGGTATGGCTGGTTTTTCATCGTGGTTTTTTACATATCCTTTAGATACAATTAAAACACGATTACAAGCAAATACTGCTAAATCAATAAATCACGCTATTTCACAAGGAAACCTTTTCAACGGACTACCTGTATGCTGTACGCGAGCAGTGATTGTAAACGCAATTGGGTTTCAAGTATATGAAAGTAGCCTACAATATTGCTCATCTAATAATGCACATATCTCTAATTGAGTAACATTTATTTGTTACCATAGTAACTAATAAAGTAGTCATCGTGACATTCATCCATAAACAGTCGTAATCCTAGATTTGTTTTTATATTAACAGACGTTCCTGTTATAACCGGAATAATAGTAGACATTCCACATGTATTACATATAACTGTCGCATTTATAACACTAACATCCTCTTTTGATGTATATGTATATATTTTACAGCAAAAAATACATAAAACTCGTACATCATCACATATATTTAGTTGACTAAAAAGTAAATATCCATTATTTTGCATGTATGTGCGATAATTTTGTTTTTTATTGAATATATCCTTCAAAATTAAAGAATTCTGTTCGGGTTTCATTTGTTTATAATTATACTTAGATGAATTATTGAGGTGTAATCGTTTAAGTATAATTTACTCTAATTTACTATAAAGAATCGAATATTGTTCTTCAGTAAGACGAAGTTCTACGGACCTTTCTTGTGTATTTTCGATTGATGTAATCTCATATACGATTCCATATTGGTCAAGAAGGCACTCGATAAACTCTTTGCTGCGTGGGTCGTATACAATTTCATCGTTGCAGTTGCTACTTGACCCAATTCTGATATATCTCTTGTCTGTATCCAGTTTCGTCCAACCAGACGCAGTTTGCATACGCTTTTTCATGATATTCTTAATATGCTGCATGTTTGTTGTTATTTTATACATATTGTCAATAAGATTATTATAATCAATTTTTTATTATATTTGTTGAGTTGTAGATTATAATATGACCACAATTAGTATGATGTATTTTCCGCACGAAATCGAGAATATTATTTATAGATTTGCCCATGAAATACAATACGCATCAGTTGTTAGAGAAATAGAAGAAATGTTGACAGCAAAGTTTCACGTAATTGTTTTTATAGACAAACTCGTCCGAGAATTACGCAGGTTAAAGTTTGCATTAATATCGTCACGGACATATTCTCGTAAAGAAATGTTTGATTTTCACTATAATATAGTCAAAGACACTGAACTTATTGAGGATTACGGTAACCGCACAAATATTACAAAATATAAACAAGACATACATAAAGCTGTAACATTAATAAATAACTTACAAAATACACCTTATAGATTAATTCCACAAGTATCTGGTATTTCATGTCGACACAAACCCAATCATCTTATTAAAAGGGAATATGATGTAATAAATAACATTGACCATAATAATTTGTCTACATATTATGTATTCCTTGAATACTGTATATGTAATTCATTCATTCGTTATAATCAATTAAAACAAATTGTTCAAATTCTATATGACAATTGAGTAGTCTCAAATTAAAAAATAATTTAAGTTTATATTTGGTGTTAAGAATAAGGTTATTTTAGTACAAAGTTAATGTTTTAGTTTTTTTTTGAAATTAATACTTTTTGAGCCATATATTAAATGACAGCAGTCAAAGGGTTTTCGCCAAGTTTATTTTTAATGCGGTCGGTCCGTTCACGAGCAATACTCACTTTCATAGGAACATTCAAGTCATATCCGACCATTATGTCCTTGAAGAACTGTATCCCATCTTCGCGTTCACATCTCTCTACTGCCTTAGCCCACCATAAGTCATTAACATCGGTAGCCCAATTGTGTAGAATATCATAGAATATCAAACAGGTGAGATGGGTGAACGAACGAAGAGTCTTTTGAAAATGTGCCGGTGCGTACGACATATGTTGATAAATGGAAGCAACTCGTGTGAGTGTAACTATTGCTCGCTGAATATCATCAGTGCCGTATTCTTTATTCATAATTACGCTCTTCTTAGAATCTGTCATACCTTTCGTACACAGCGATGAAACATTATTTTCGAGAGATGCGATTAGCATGGGAATCAGTTTGATGAGGTCACTACGAGGGTCTATCGGTCGGTTCATGCGTTCATCAAATGGCACACACTGTTCCTCTTCAAACATGTCGTCATATGTTGACGTTATACCGAATGCTATCATAACGGTTGGATCTAATCCTTGAATCACAGACTGAAACGCACCAAATAGTCTATTGGTACCGCGAATCATCCACGCATTATCGTGCTGCTTAAATGCGGTATGTTGATTAAGACGAGTGAACTGTTCGATTTTCTCTAATTCAGTATCACAATTTATGGTCGCAACACGAATGGTATACATATCAAATCGTATCTTTTCAGATTCAGTCAGAACACGATGGGTTAGAGGGTTTCTAATGCGAATATCATTATAATATACATTCATATCATTGATAATTACGAAAAATTCATTATTCACGTAACGCATAATAGTGTGAATACGCTGCTGACCGTCGATAACTGAATATGATTGGTGGTTTCTTTGGAGTTCTAGGGGATGAAGAGTCAACTCGGGCATGAAGTAATTATTCAAGATGGTAGATATGAGTAGTCGTTGATGTACTAGCTTCCATTGATTTGACAAACGTTGGAAACTTTCGAGGAATAGATGGAGCGTAATCTCTGAAATAAATGCTGATAGCTGGTACGTCGTTTGAGAGAATGAAACAGTCATTATTATGTTTATTATTTGTAATTGTATAACTATTTAATGAAAACAGTCAAATCAATTTTTTATATTCTCTAAACAGTAGCGTAAAGAGTATAAATATTTTTAATATGTATATTTATTTAGATATATACATGTTAATAATTAGGGGGATGTGGAGTATTTACAAACACAATATATTACATTAATTTTCTTAACTCGCGAATTTCTTTGTCGCTGCGTTTTCCCATTAGTTTGTCTTGTAACTTTTCGGCTTTGGTGCGTCTTAGTGCTTTAACCCTTCTCGTTTTAGGATGGCCATATTTTCCCTTCCTTGTGTTTTTGGTCTTGCGGCAGAATGTGCGTTTAGTTCCAATAGCTACTTTGCATCCGGAAACCTTCTTACAGCGATTAGGATTTTTCACACTTTTTCTTTTGCATAAACTTTTTGAATGCGTCATCTAAATATATATAATGAATATATTTTATTTACGCATATAAAAAAATGGTAAGTGTATTATTTTACGCATCATACTAAAATTTAATATAAATGTTCAACCAAAATATAGGTTACTCAAATAGTTCGTCATCACTGAGAACATCATCTTCCATATTATGCCTATCAATGTTGTCAGGATAATCCTCATTATACTGTTTGTATCTCAACATTTCTTCTGTAAATATATCATCCGAACCATACATATTGTAATATTCTTCAGCTCTACAAAATGCTCGGTCTAGTATCTCGTTTACTGCATCAGAACACATTTCAATGTCGTTTTTATGTAATAATTGCTTATATTGTGTGGAGTAAGAATCGCATCGCGATTTATGAAAATTCTTACCATCAGTGCTATATGATATACTATATGTATTTTTATCCAATGAAACAATCATAGAGTTATTTTCAAAGACGTTTTCAATTGGTTCATTCACTATTTTATTTGTCATTTTGTCCTTATATTGAGTTTCCATCGGCGGAAAGTGGTTGTCATTGATTTCTGCTACAATAATGTGAGGACCATTGGTTTGTCTTCTATGTGTATTATTTAGATTGCTGTTACGTGACACACGTTTATTCAGTTGTTGTTTATCATTAATCATACTTTGAGTATTATTGCCACTATATCTTGACGTAGGCTTAGATTCTGTATCTGTGAATGACTTTGAGGTTCTCCACATATCGCACAAAGGATTATTAGGTTTGATAGTTTATAATGAATTATACTATAAGTTATCTTTTCAAATCAATTTTTTATATAGTACTGATTTCGTTACAAACAACTTTCGGGTTTCGTGTGTAAATATTCAGCGATGGCATTTGTTTAGAATAATTATTAGGGGTTGTTCCATTGAATTCATTCATTGTATTCACAACTTTGCGATATATATAATCACTAGAACTAACACCTCCATTTTGTGCGAATTGTACATTATTTGGATGGTAAATCTTTTCACACTCGTTCACAGGGTCGTTTACATTAAATGTATTTTGTAAATATACATTATTTATTACACGGTCTCTGAAATTATATGTGTTACGTTCAATTGATTTATTCGTTTTATATAAATATTGTTCGTATGATGTATTTGCCTGTGTAGTTCTTCTTGTCTTTGAAATTTCATATTTAATATTAGTCATATAAATATGATAGATAAAAATCAACAACATTTACGATTACATCAGTAATATGAAAATATTAATAATATTATCATAATTTAAATATGATAGAATTAGACTTTTTAAAGGACGGAATCGCAGTATTATTTTTTATCTTCGTTTTCGCGAAATTATATTACATGAATCTGGATAATATGAGTTCTACAAAATATGAATTAATGATTTATATAGGAATAGCATTTCTAACAGATGTATTTTATACTATATTTTCAGGAGCGCATAACCAAATAATAGGGTTAAATCTACATAGTTTTGTTTCTGCTTTAATATTTTTGGTATTTATATTATGTGTTATTCACTTTAATATGTGATAGAAACAAGGTACTTTGATGGATGGTTAGAAACAAACGTCATTTAGTAACAACAATTTTCATTGTGTAATAGTATTAATTTGTAAAACAATTATAAATTAATTAGTTCATTTAGTTTGATTTGCTAGATATACTCTTTGTATTAGTAATAATCTAATTAGAGTAAGCAAGACCACCCATACCACTCATCACGCGAAGCACATTGTAGTTGGTAGCGTAGACACGAACCTTGGCAGTGGCTGTACCCTTGACGGTGTTGTTGGAAAGAACAAGTTGGAGGGTTGCGTTATCAATGCGGGAGAAATTGCAACTTCCGGAAGGTTGGTGTTCTTCGGGGCGAAGGGCGAAGGAGTACACGTTGATACCGGCATCGGGGGCACGTGTGTGGTGTTGGAAGGGTTGGACATCACCGAAGTAAGTACCTTCGCGTTCAGAGAAACGGTCTTGACCATTGAGTTGAAGTTTGGCAACGACAACAGGGTTCTCACCCCAGCAATGCATGTCAAGGGCGGCTTCACCAAGAACAAATGTGGCAGCATCAGACACTTGCGCACCAACAAGTTCCATGTTGACGTCGAAATCAGCAGGCTTGGTATCGGCGGCTTGGTTAGCAGTGGCAGTTGTACTGGGGCCGAAAGCGTGGAGGGCGTTGGGGAGGGCATCAACGGCATCAGTGTAATTGAAAGGTTGGGCACCAAGCACGTTGTAGAGGGATTCACCACCGGTGTAGGCGGCACAGTAATCAACATTGGTGTCAGGTTGGACAACCCACACAAGTTCTTTACAGGGGTGGTTGAAGTTGAGCTTGATCTTGTTGGAAGAGGAACCAACAGACTCGTCACCGGTGAATTGAAGTTGCTCGATGAGGTACTCGTGGGGGTTTTGTGCCATTCTGCGACGTTCATCGGTATCAAGGAAGATATAATCAACGTAAAGAGATGCGGCGACAAGAGATTGGTTGTATGCGCTGGTCACTTGTTGGTTTCCGCTGGTGGCGGAAAGAGATTTCATTGCCCATAAGCACTCATCAATGGGGCGAAGGTCAAGGTTGATTTTGACTTCGTGGTATTGAAGGGCAATAAGGGGGAGGGCAAGACCAGGGTTGCGGCAGTACCAGAATTGAAGGGGAATATAGAGAGTAGATTCGGGAAGGGCGTTACGGGGGGCACACACGTTAGCGGGCGCAGAACCACCGCAAGGACCGTTAACATCGGCAAAGTTGGGGTCAGTGATGTATGTGAGTTGAGTGGTGTTACCAATCATCTTGTAGTATCCGCGTTGTTGTTCGGCGGAAAGAGTGAGTTGGCACCAGATGTGCATCCAGTCACCGTATTGACGGTCAACGCGTTGACCACCGATTTCTACCTCAACTTGGGAAATAAGTTGGTGACCGGGGAAATCTAACCAACGAGCATATACGGAATCACCTCCGGCAGGTGCCATAGCTTGGTTAATTTCAGGGAGAGTCACTTGAAGGTAAGTGCGGTAAGCAAGATCACCATTGCGGCTAATGGTGCAGGTAACACGACGGCCGAAATCGGCTTGTCCGTTGAATGTTTGTTCGATAGATTCCATAGCGAAGTTAGTGTAACGACGATAGGTCACTTTCCAGAAAGTGATTTGAGGATTACCGGTAAGATAGACGTCTTGTGCGCCATAGGCTACGAGTTGCATGAGACCACCACCCATAATTTATTATACAATACCCTTAGATAAAATTTTCAGAGAAAACACATAATTACTTTAATTATCTGAATATAAACTCCTTTATATTTGATGTTCAGAATTATAAAGTGATTTCATAGATAATCTGGTATATTATAAGTTTATCACTTGTGTGCCAGTGTTGAATTATCTAGCACGAACTTAGTCAAGTAGTCATCATTAAATACTTCACGCCGGTTCTCGTGTTTTTTACTAAATATGAAAGTATCCTTATTTTTCTTAATTGACCAACCGTTGTTAAGAGCGCTATAAATGAAGTTGAGCTTTTGTAAATGTATCCTATCTTCACAATCAGAACTACTCATGACCGTATTACATAATCAAAACAAAATATTACAACCATTATTCCATAATACGAATATTAATATTTAAATAAAGCTTATTACAAACATATATTATATTACATTGTTGATTAAATGCCATCATTTAAACCGAAAACAAACAAGACCTTAATTGTAGATAAAAATAAAAGTGCGACGTTAGATACAAAGCATCATACACTTTTAGATGAATTTCATAATGATTCAGAACAAATTATACCTGGTTTAGAATTGAAGATTGGTGCATTAGAGGTCGAACTAAAAAAACCGAATATACCGGTGGAAGTTAAGTTAGACCTCAAAGATAAGATAGGAAACTTGACGATGAAAATACGAAGGCTAAAAAGAAGAAAAAATGAGTATTTTTTAAACAATTCCTGTATCATTTTCGATTACTTCGAGTCTAAGAAAGCCATAGCAAATGACGACGTGGAGTTAAAAACAACTGTATTGGACCGTTTTTTTAAAACAAATCAAACAACTGATTCATTGAAGCAAACAGAAAAGCATAATTCGGTTAAACAATACTTTATCGGGTTGGACGATTCATTTATGGAAATAAATGATTATATATTTTCTGACAATGTGTGTAAGTTTTGTAATAAAGGTGAAATGATTCCAGTTGACGATGAAGGTATTGTGGTATGTAATCAATGCGCAAAACACACGCCCTTCATTGTAGAAGGGGAAAAACCATCATACAAAGAACCACCAAAGGAAGTATCTTTTTATGCGTATAAAAGGATCAATCACTTCCGCGAAATCCTGGCACAATTTCAAGCAAAAGAGACAACACAGATACCAGACAAAGTGATTAAAGATGTAAAATCCCAAATTAAAAAGGAACGCATACAATTACATCAATTAACAAACATCAAAGCAAAAGATATATTAAAAAAACTGGGTTATAATAAATACTACGAACATATACCATTTATTAAAGATATCATTGGTATAAAACCACCAGTAATGACACCCGAACTGGAAGAAACATTGTGTAATCTATTTATGGAGATCCAAGCACCATATGCAAAATACTGCCCTGATGATAGAGTAAATTTTTTGAACTATTATTATACAGTATACAAATTATGCGAATTACTCGACCAGCAACATTTTCTTTCATATTTCCCAATGTTGAAAGACCGTGAAAAGAGGATGGAACAGGATGTAATATGGAAGAAAATATGTGACGAACTTGACTGGGAATTTATTCCAACAATATAACTTATCACATTTTGGAAAGTTTAAATGCATATTTAATCCATATATAAGGGTTAATAGGGTTAAAATACACAATTATTATAATAATAATTATTATAATATTATTTATGAAAACAGTTTTAATAGCTGGTGGTTGTGGATTTATCGGGTCAAACTTATGTATACGATTATTAAATGACAATAATAAGATAATTTGCGTAGATAATTTATATTCAAGTAAAATAGCAAATATTAAAGAATGTATAAATAATGATAATTTTACATTTATCAACCATAATATAATTGAACCGCTATATATAGATGATGAAATCGATGAAATATATCATTTAGCGTGTCCTGCTTCGCCGTCAAAATATCAGAAAGACCCCATTTATACATTAAAAACAAACTTTGTAGGTACAATGAATTTGCTTGAACTTGCGAGGGTAAAATCCGCGAAAATTTTACTAGCATCTACATCTGAAATATATGGAGAACCTCAGGTGTCACCACAACCAGAAACTTACAGAGGAAATGTAAATACCACTGGTATTCGCAGTTGTTACGATGAAGGAAAACGAATAGCAGAAACTTTATTTATGGATTACCATACTCAATATAATGTACACATACGAATCGTAAGAATTTTTAATACATATGGACCCAATATGGATAAATATGATGGTCGCGTTGTTACAAATTTTATTAGTCAGATATTAAATAATGAAGCTATAACATTATATGGAGATGGAAGCCAGACGCGGTCGTTCCAGTATATTGATGACCTACTTGATGGTATTATAAAATTAATGGATTCGGAATATATTTATCCAATAAATATAGGGAATCCAACTGAAATTTCTGTAAAACAATTGGCTTCTATATTGATTGATCTTACTCATTCTGATTCTAAGTTTATATATAACCCATTACCTTTGGACGACCCAACAAATAGAAATCCTGATATTCAACTGGCTAAAAAAATATTAAACTGGGAACCACAAGTTGAACTTAAAACAGGATTATTAAACACCATTAAATATTTACAAAATTGTTAGGATGTTCCCATAATCAATAAATTCCATATACATATATTAATTTTAATATACATATAACATATAAATCATAATGGGAAATCCTTGGTTCGAACATTTATCTAAAGTGCGTAAAGCAAATCCCGGAAAGTCTTTAAAAGATGCGATGATTCTTGCAAAGAAAACGTACAATAAGATTGGTACCAAAAGTAACAAGCCGAAATCCAAGACATCCCGAAAAACTAAAATGTCATCAAAGACATCTCGAAAAACTAAAATGTCATCCAAGACTCGGTCAAAATCTAAGGCGTCTCGTAAAACACGTAAACGTTAATATGTTACCCTCTATATATCGCAAATATTTTTACATCTATTATATTAACTAACCTATTTAAAGCAGTTAATATAATACAAATCATATATCGTAATGTTTATATTTGATTTTTCAAAAATTATAATGGTTTCTATATTAGGAGGAATCGTACTTGGCATGAATATAGTGATTAGTTTTTTTAGATTGGTGACACTTTTTACATTTATGTTCGCTCACGTTGCAAATAATCACACATATTATATCTTAGAAATTCTTATCGACGACGCAGCAAACAATGATATAATAGTAATGTTGTCGCAAAATATAGTACAAACATATGACTCGGCGTGCTTATATGTAGAAACAATTAAATTTGTATGTAGTAATGAAAATATTTCTCAAATCTTCGACGAGTATTTAAACGTATTTAATCACACACGTTTATATTACACAATGTATACTATTGATTATGATTCCTCGGATGAATCATCATATGATAGTAGTGTAATATATGATACAGATTCATCAGTTGATGATGGTTATACGAGTATTGAACGTGATTAAACTAGCGAAGAGCAGGAAACCCAACCAAATTAGCACCTATACCGAAACCGGCACCTTGTCTAGCGGATACGCCCATTGCAGGAATAAATGTATCAAGAATACTAAACGTTGCTGCTGCTGTCAACGAAATAAGAGCAATCTCTTCAATCTTTAAACTTTTCTCAGGAATTGCAAATGCGGCAATACCAACCATAAGACCTTCAACTAAATATTTAATGAGACGGCGAAGCAATTCGCTGATATCAACCATTTTATACTATATTCGAAGAAAAAAAAACGATGGTATGACAATTATATATCTTTGGATTACTATATAAATACATATGAATTAATTTAATTATAATATGCAAGAGCAATCAGACCAAGTATATGTTGACCTTTTGGAAGAAGACAAGCCAATTTCCGGACAGAAATTTGTATGTGTATCATTCGTTTCTCCTGAGAAAATCCTTAAACAAAAGGAATTGTACAAATTCGAAAAATTCACGAGTACGTGGGACTTTGTGAAGTCAATGGACCAATTCCAATCATTCCTCAACTTTGTTTCTTACAAATATAATATTCCGAGTGACACACTCGGGGAAGAATACAAAGAGTTTATCAAAGATGAGGGGCATAAAATGAAAGTGAACTCTACTATTGAAGAGGATTATAAGAATTTTATTGACGTAAAATGCGATGAATTGGAAAAACAGTTTAATACGGAACATAAGTTTCAAACATCAACCCGTGGTGTAAAGATTCGTGGCGTGTATTCAACACAGGAAGAGGCTGAAATGAGATGTAAATCTCTTCGGGAAGTCGACGCTAATCACGATGTATACGTTGGCCCCGTTGGACTTTGGATGCCGTGGGATCCCGATGCATACAAAACGGGGCGTGTTGAGTATTTGGAAACAGAGCTCAATCAACTTATGCACGAGAAGGCGAAAAATGAAGATAGTGCTAAGGTTGAATTTGATAAACGTGTAAAGGAAGCGAAAGAAAATGCTATTGAAGAAAATATTAAATTAGCTGAGAAATCTGGAAATACACTTACACAAACAATTAAGGAAGATGGAACACTTTTGAATGTTCGTGAAGTAAATTATGATGAAATCCCAGACGAAAGTGTCGTAATGGACCCAAAAGCATCGACCGACGCAAGAAGACAACTATTTGAAAACCATAATGTAGATACCAGCATGGTGACACATCAATAAGTGTGCTAATAATCATCATAAATGTATTAATTTCATAGATGTTTCTATGAGGCGGTTATGTGCTAATAAATATGAAGAGGTGTATCCATCCAATTAACAGAATGTTATAATATATAAAAAATAGCTTATAACATTTTATTCGAGTGCTTGTTTTAACAGTGACATTTGATTAACACTCAACGACGTGGGAAAATCAATATAAAATTTAACGATTAAATTTCCGTACGAGTTATTATCTTTCTTCCTAAAACCAAGACCGTTGATTGATTTTTGGTAATTTGGTTGTATTATGTTCCCGGGGGAATTATTTATACTATATTGTTTTCCACTAATATGGGTAAATGTCATTACAAAGCCGGTTAATGCGTCGAGTAATGATATATTCTTTGTCATTATTATATCATCGTCTTGTTTTTCGAATGTTTCGTGCTTATTAACTGTGAGTGTAATCACCAAATCACCTCGTTCTCCATTATTGTTATGACCTTCACCAACAAGTTTAATAACCTTTCCATTGATTGTGTCACCTGGAATATTGAATGTAATGTGTGAACTCACTATTATTTTTGTATTTGAATCATCTATTTTATAGTGACTATATTTACACGTTTTCTCACATTGATGAAATATGTCATTCAATGTAACTTCTAGATTAATATGAATAGGTTCTGGTTTTATACTGGGTTGTCTTCCTATATTTACAGGAATGCCATTGTGAAATACTCTTATATTTGGAGACCTATTTTGGCCAACGTTTCCTCCGAAAGAGAATGTTCCGTGTGATTTATGCTGATTTAATATATCTGAAAACAACTCTTGAAACATGTCTGAGCCACTCATCATATTTCTATGGACATTGTTTACATCGGACTGATTTGCAAACATTCCAGATAATGGATTATTTTGTTGTCTATCATATATGTGTTTTTTGTCTCCGTCACCAAGGGTTTCATATGCCTCATTTATTGTTTTGAATTTGTCGTCGTTGCCGCTATTTCTATCGGGATGATATTGAAGACTTAATTTACGATAAGCCTTCTTAATTTCATCGTGTGATGCTGTTTTTGAGACACCGAGTGTTGTATAATATGACATTCTTTATATTTACAATATCTTGATTTAAAAATATCAAGTAATAAACTAATAATGAACTATAAAAATGAATTGATATCGACAAAATATAAACCATCCGCCATTAGTGATTTTGTATTTCCAATTGAATTTCATAATCTTTTACGTGCGTTGATGGATTGCGGACAATTAAATCTGCTATTACTTGGTAGCTGCTGTTCTGGAAAAACAAGTATCATCGATTTATTTATTACACATTATTATAAAGGTTATTCCACGCGTGAACGGAATGAAAATATTTTGTATATTTCACAACTAAAAGATATTGGAGTTCAATATTTTCGCAATGACCTAAAAATATTTTGCCAGTCGTACAGTGGTATTAAAAACAAGAAAAAAATTGTTGTTATTGATGATATTGATGGAATTAGTGAACAAACACAGCAAATACTGCGTAATTGTATCGATAATTACAAATCTAATGTCGGATTCCTGTGTTCTTGTACAACTATGAGCAAGGTTATTGAAAACATACAGTCAAGACTACTAATCCTTAAATTGCCCAATCTAAATACAAGTAGATTATTAACTGTTGCCAACAAAATCATAGACAATGAGCAGTTGTCAATTACGACTGAAGCAATAACAGCATTGGTTGAATTATCAAATAATTCAATGCGTTTGCTGATAAGCTATCTTGAACTTATTTATTTGCTCGATATTCCAGTTACAAAGACAAATATATATGATATGTGTACATGCATATCATTCAAATCATTTGATACTTACCTATCTGAATTGAGTGACGGTAATATTGTAAACGCTATTGGGTTGGTCAAAGAACTCATTGGAAATGGTTTTAATTGTATGGATGTATATACAAACCTATTTACCTATATAAAAATTAAATATAAGACGCGTATTGAACTTCAGTATAAACTCATTCGAATCATATGTTCTTATATATCTGTGTTTCACGAATTGCACGAAGATGATATTGAATTAGCTTTTTTATCAAGAGACCTATCTAAAGTATTACACGCTTCATAATCGAATAATAAAATGTGAATAACTATATATATACACATTTTATCAATGTCCAATTATCTTCCTAATATAAAAATAATAACAAGCAGTTTATTCTTCATTTTTATATTGCTTATTACTCTTACTTGTGTGGTTTATTACTTTCTACATACAACATCTGTTGAGAGACAGTGTAAAGGAATGGCTAACAAGTACAATAATTCAATATCTATTTCGTCGTTGAAATCACACCCCGGACACGGAAAATATAAATTAATCGATTTCTATATTAACTCTGCAAGTAATTGTGCTGCTGTTAGCCCTACATCCGTAAATACGTGTGCTATTAAAACTTGCTTGTCACAGGGAGTCCGTCTTTTAGACTTTCAAGTCCAAAATATGAATAACAGGGCAGTAGTCACGTTATCAAGTGGCGATAATACATTTGAGAAGGCTAGTGTAAATCATATACCGTTAAAGCAAGTATTGAAAACAATCAATAAACACGCTTTTAACAGTACGTCACCTAACGCAAATGATCCACTAATACTTCATATTCGCATAATGACGAATAATCGTGACGTAGTGGATGAAATTGCATCTAACATTAATCGCTATATTAATAGCAATCGATTGCTGACGAGTGAATACAGCTACGGTACGTCAAACAAAAATGTTATCTTGGAGCCAATAAATAAATTATTTGGAAAGGTTATAATTTTTGTAAACGATAAGTATCTCAATATCAAAGATACTTCATTGTACGAATTTGCAAATGGAGTGTCACATAACTCGTCTAACATACGAGTCATAAGACAACAAGGTATTATTGATGGAAATAGCGAAGAGATGGTTGATTATCATACACGCGGGTTTGGAATAGTTGTACCAGATGGACAGAATTCAAACTTAGATACAAAACTTTCCTTTTCTTCTGGTGCACAAAGTGTATGCATGAATTTCAATAAAAAAGACAAACACCTTGATGAATATTTAAGCATATTTACAAATCAAGGGCGTGGATTTGTTTTGAAACCAGATAGTCAACGCGTATTTGACAAAGATAAGGATTCACAAGATGCTAGTTATTTTAATTTTGAAATATATTAAATTGTTAAGCTATGTATATAAGTATAAATTTTGCATTAATGTGTGATAGATCTATGACATTTCAAGAATGTGAATTAACAATCCTAAGAGCAGCAGTTGACAATAAAAATACGCAAGTCAAAACAAGTGAGGCAAAAGCACCACAAATAAAGAAAATGATATCCATCGTAGAAGACTTTATACGTCAAAAGAAACTTATATGTTATGGAGGAACCGCTATTAATAACATTTTACCTGTGAAAGACCAGTTTTACGATTATAATAGTGAAATACCCGATTATGATTTTTTTTCACAAAACGCATTGGAAGATACAAAGGAACTGACCGACATATATTACAAACACGGGTATACCGAAGTTGAAGGCAAGGCAGGAGTTCATCACGGAACTTATAAAGTGTTTGTTAACTTTATACCCATGGCAGACATTACGTACATTCAAAAAGATTTGTTTCAAAAAATTCAGAATGAGTCGACAAAAGTTGACGGCATACTATACTGTGCCCCAAACTACCTGCGTATGTCAATGTATTTGGAATTATCGCGTCCCGATGGGGACACATCAAGATGGGAGAAAGTATTGAAACGGAAAACTCTTTTAGATAAACATTATCCGCTAAAAATAAAGAACTGCTCGTCTTCTAGCGCATTAAGTACGAGTAGTAAAAACACAACAATCAATAACATAACAAAAAGTGTTTGTAGTGAAATGGAGTGTGTTTTCTTTGGAGGATTTGCAATATCATTATATCAGGATTATTCGCAACAGATGAAAAGAAAACTTAAAAATAAGCAAACATATGAACGGATAGATGTGATTAACACTAATCCGAGTAAGGTTGCTAACATAATTAAAGAACGCCTTGAATTGTCCAATGTGTCAGATGTGGCAATTGATAAACACGATGGTGTAATGGATTTAATTAAAACCCATTTTGAAGTGCGGGTCGGAAAACGCATAATTTGTTTGATATATGAGCCAATAGCGTGCCATAGTTTCAATAATATTGAAATTGATACTCGGACATACAAAATTGCCACAATTGATACACTTTTAAGTTTCTATCTTTTATTTACTTTCATAAATAGACCTTATTTCAATAGAGAAAAACTATTATGTACATCTGATTTTCTGTTTGAACTTCAACAGTCGAATCGACTCAAACAAAAGGGGATAATGAAACGGTTTACGACTAAATGTTATGGCAAACAAGACACTTTAATAGAACTTCGAGCCAATAAAGGGGCGGTTTATGAGGAGTTAAGACATAATAAAAATACTCGCGAGTACGATGAATGGTTCCTGAAGTATCGTCCTGATGATATGAAGTCTAATAAGATACAATCAAGAGTGAAGACACGCAAGACAAAGAAAAAAAACAAACTCACTCGGAAATTAAAATTATTACCGTCTCAATTATACGGTCTTCGTAATATTTTTGTATAGATCAAAATATGATATTTTATTATTTGGTAAACTATGTGAATAAATATATCAACTTACTGATATATTTATTTTTGATTCTTCCAGGTGTGAATCGAACACACGACAAATGGATTTACTACCGATGAAACTATTACAGTCCACTGCTCTACCCCTGAGCTACTGGAAGGTTGTTAGGAATATTTTATTATACCTAATATAGAATATATTTATTCTTTAAGTTATTTTAAACCTATAATAATTTTATTATTTGCTTTTGTCAGTCATGTATTTTAACGTCATAATACCAATGCCAACAGATGCTATTAAATACAAGGAATATGTAAGGTAACTATTATGTGTTTCTTCTTTCAGCTCTTTTCTTCGCGCATCGTATGTTTCATAAGTATCTCTGTAGCTCATTGTTGTAAAGTTATATAATATAGCTGCCTATAATTCTATGAGATTATACCCTATAATACACCTATAGTAATCGATAGCACTATACAAGCAATACTTAATATAGCAAGCTCTGCTTGTTCGCGTTTTAGATTAAGTTCATAGTCTTCTTTTCTTCCGTCCAAAGTAATAACATCGGGTTCATTAAATGCCATTTGTTTGTATATATATATATCTCATCAGATATAATCAAAAATATAAATAAATAAAATCTTATCTACATATAAACTATAACTGATGAAAACTTACGTTAGTGAATTTATTGGAACACTTTTCTTCCTTTTCGTGATTATTGCCACCAAAGACCCTATTGCTATTGGAGCGGCACTAGCCATAACCATTGTTCTTCTTGGTCCCATCTCAGGCAGTCACGTAAATCCTGCTGTTTCCCTTATGTTATTCGCTGGTGGTGAAATGAACAAATCTGATTTACTCCCTTACATTACTGCCCAAATAGCAGGTGGATTAAGTGCATATCAATTACACTCTCTACTCAAATAGAACAGTTTCTATTAAATAATTGATTTCTATGTTATCGCGGTTACACCCTAACCGTATATATGTCAGGAGATTTATGTAAACGCGCCTGGCCAACTGTATTACCTTTACTTACATATTTACATCTTAGGTATGAAAACTCTTGACTTTCGCAACTTTCGTCAATTTTACTTTGCTGGATACATAATTTACACGCCGTTTCGATATCCGCATTAGAAATCGCACGCTTCTTTTTATGCTGTATAATCACATAACACGATGGTGAATTGTGTAAATGAATCCAAATATCTTGTGGGTTAGACTCGTCAAGTATGCGCCAATTATCTGATGCATTTTTTCCTACAAAGTATACTGTTCCGTTTATTTTGTACATTATTATTTTAAATTATGTGATGTGTTATATTATCATACATCACATATTTTATATCAATTTTATATCAAATATAAGTCATATTACATAATGGCATTATGTCTGTCTACATGTCATATGTTGTTGATGAATCTAGTTCTGTTTGGTCAACAGGTGTTACTGTGGATTCACTTTCAGATTGGTTGCTTGTGGTCGGTTGAATTGCGCGGTTCATTGCTTGTTCTTTACGGAAGCGTGTGAAGTTTGAGCTATCATAAACATATCGTGTATTACAATTACTTTCTTCAATACCGCTACCATCACATTCATATGAAGCATTTCCTTTATTCATTGGCATATTTGTAAAAACAAGTCCATTTAAAGCATTTGGGCCACTGCACGTATATCCTTGGCGACTAAGTGGGTCGCCAGCATTCATTGTGAGTCTAAACCCACCCATACTTGGTTTGATTGGTGATTGGGAGTTGGTGAATTGTGTATTCCAAGCATATTTTAATACCCGACGAGTTTCGGCACGCGCACTTTGTTTGCCGTATATTACTGAATTTGATGATTTTTCCATTTACTATATTATAATATTAAAAAAAGATTTGTTTATTCAACTAACGTTTGTGGCAAATGTGCTAATATATGAACGTAAGTTATTCTTAATAATTAATTTTATTGGTGAGAACTTATTACACACCAACTGACAAACTTTTATCATGAGTTTGTCATTTATGTATCGATATGTAGCAGTATTCATCAATTCATCGTACGACCATTCATCCAACGGTTTGGAAGGCTCCGTGTAATTTATCTGTTGTGCTAGAAGAAAAAGCTGGTCCATTGTTAGTTTATTTATATTCATTCTATATACTGTACCAAATATTATCACTACGCATAAACGAATCGTCCTTATATTTCTCTCGGCAATAACTTATATTGATTTAACATCCTTAGTTGGTTTTCGCATTATCGAGTATTTTGATATTTATTATCTAATTTTTGCTTTAATAAATTATATAAGAGAGAACAAACCATACACTATTATTCTGAATCATTGACACAATTATTGTATTTACGAATATATTATTAAAGACTTTATATAAGTACATATATTGAAAACAAATGAGTTATTCAGATGAGTACGCAGATAACGTTCTTACTATTAAGACAGTGCAAATTGCACCATTCAGGACTCTTATGACAGCTCTTAAGGATATTCTACTAGAAACGAATATTTCTTTCCACAAGGATGGTATCCGTATTATTAATATGGATAAATCTCATACAATTCTTGCCCATTTATTTCTAGCGGCAGAAAACTTCGAGGTTTATGAATGCAAACAAGAGAAGATTATTATTGGTGTGAATATGTTTCACCTATTTAAACTTATCAACACTATTGATAATGATGACACTCTTACAATGTACATCGAAAACAGTGACTTTTCTGAGGGAATCACGTCATATCTGGGTCTTAAATTTGAAAATGGTGATATCAAGCAATGTAAAACACAGAAGTTACGACTCATTGAACCAGACCATGAAGAACTTGCTGTACCCGACGTTAAGTTCTCATCTATTATAAACATCCCTTCTACTGATTTTCAAAAGATTATTCGCGACCTTGCGTGTATTTCTGATAAATTAGAAATCAAGTCGTTCGGGAATGAACTCACATTTAAATGCTCAGGACAATTCGCATCAGCCGAAATTCATAGAGTAGAGTCAGACGGAAGTATGGAGTTTGTATCAAAACAAACGCCTAACAAAATCATTCAAGGTGAGTTTTCATTGAAAAATCTCGGATATTTCATCAAATGTACTAATTTATGTAGTCAAATTGAGATGTACCTCGAAAACGATTTGCCGTTGGTTGTTAAATATAACGTTGCTAGTCTTGGAGAAATAAAGCTATGTCTCGCACCTTTACCCAGCGCAAATTGATTTCACAAATAAAAATTATATATAACTTATAAATGAGATACATATAATTATAACTTAGGTTAGTCTATGATATTGGACTATGAATTTACTTATTTTTCCATTCTGTTTTAGGTTTTGAGAACTCGTTTGAAATTATATCCATAATTTGTTTTTTATCTACCATTTCAACATCAACATCGTGTGACGACAATCCAATAAACTTTGCCGATTTCATTTTTTTGGTTTTGTAAAATATATATGGACCATATTTACCTTCACGTATAGATATATTGTTTGACTTATCATCAAATACCCGCAAAACTGATGATTTCTTTTCAGTTTTGCTCTCATCGTCAAGGATATCAATAACAGTAGCTAAATTCATACTATCGATTGAATGTTTTTGTTTTTGTTCATTTGATAAGCGGATGTTACGTCCATCATAGAATATATAATGCCCGTATGGTCCGTTCCGGAGTTCAACATCGTTTCCTTTGTATTCACCGAGAACTCTTTTGCCACTTTTATCTACTAAACTTTCGAATGTATATTTGGTTTGATTGCTTCGGATATCTTCCATTGTAAACGTTTTCTTGACTTTATGAAATACTACCTTGTCGTCATTCTGTTCTTTCAAAACAATTCCATACTTGGCAACAAGACATTCATACTTATTATCGATCATGACGCGTTGCTTTTCCGAAATAATTGATTTCTGAGCTGCCATCTGGTGAGCTATGTATTGTTTGAATTCTCTACATACATCTACATATTTCCGTTTTCCAACTGCAATATCATCAATAGATGCCTCCATATCTCTGGTAAAAGTGTAGTTGAATAGTGAATCGTAAAATGTATACAAGAATGTATCGACAGATAACCCCATCGGTTGTACAATAACCTTATTGTGTTCAACTTGGAACATTTTCTCTGATGTATTAGTTTCTACACTGGAAACTCCGTCTTCGATTACATACGTATTAACTTTATATGACTGTCCTTCAACGTCTCCTTTACATACATAGTTCCGACTGAATAGTTTATCAATAATAGATGCGTACGTAGAAGGACGTCCGATATGCTCTTCTTCTAGTCGCTGAATAATGCGCGCTTCGGTGTAATGCGTCTTAGTTTGACTTACATGTACGCTCGTAGATATTTTACTATATTTCATCTTCTGATTTGTTTTTAAACGAGTTAAGTAGCCATAATATTCATCATCTTCGACACCCTCAATTATTTTCCACCCGGCAAATCTCACCTTACGAGGTTTATGCTTGTATAAAATGTTGGTCATAGGAGATGTCACTGAACAAACACATTGTTCCATGACACACTTTGCCATACATGTTTTAAATGTATGATTATAAATGAAATGATATACACTTTGTTCTCGCTTCGTGAATTGTTCATCTGACAACTTGTTAAATGCTAACTGAGTAATACGGATAGCTTCATGAGCTTCTTGTACACCATTATCACACGATTCTTCTCCCTTAGTAATCGGTCCTAATTGTTCACTGTCCCCTATATATGAAGCCCCGTATTTATCGACAATACATCCGACAACTAATTGTATAAATTCAGGAGAATACTTCCGTGAATCTGTGCGCATGTAAGTGATATAACCTTCTTCATAAAGATGCTGACAGATTTTCATTGTTTCCTTCGGTGACATGTGAAATCTGTTACTACATTCTTGCTGAATTGAACTGGTAATTAACGGTTTTGGCGGAGCGATGCTGATATTCGTTGACTTGTCAGATGAAAATATATGGTCGTGTGACTGCGATAATTTTATAAATGATAGAGCATCTTGTTCATCATCGAATGTATGCGAAAGCTGGAAACATATATTTTTACTCGTAAAATATCCGTCCACTTTATGCACTAACTTGGCAATTTGACTCTCACATTCGCGATGATTTTCAGATACCATATGGAGGGCAGGAGTTTGACATCTTCCTGCTGATAAATTATTATTCCGCGATACGTGCTCCCATAAGACAGGTGATATTTTGAATCCAATGAGTAAGTCTATAACTTGCCGAGCCTGCTGCGCATAAACAATATCCATATTAATAACTGTTTGATTCTGCATAGCAGTTAAAATAGCACGTTTGGAAATTTCATTGAATAAAATACGCGGTGTCGTGAGAGGAAGTTTGAAATGGTCACAAATATGCCAACCTATGGCCTCACCTTCTCTATCATCATCCGTCGCAATAATGATATTACGAGCTTCTTTCATATACTTGGTAAGGACTGTCAAATATTTACTCTTTTCTTTCATGAACTCGAATGTTATCTTGAATTCTTCTGTTATTTGTTCGAGTGACGAAATCTTCCTAAAATGACCATATGACGCACATACAACGTAACCGTCACCCAAAAACTCTTCTATTTTTTTACATTTTGCAGGGGATTCAACAATAATAAGTGTGTGGAATGATTTCACCATATATGCTTTATCAGGTAGAAATATATAAGTATACATATGAAGTTGCTTTTAGGTATGTTTCATAGCGCTTAACAGAATTAACACCTTTACGCGGTTCTCACAGCAGTCCATTCCACTATAATTGTGTATTTATTTTTGCGTGTAAGGAATATTGTACATATCCAGCCATTTCAGTGTATGATTTAATTGTTTTCCACGTATCAACGATTCTTTCGAATGTTGTTTATTTAATACGTAATTATGGAAATTGCACAAAACATCAATATGTTCAGATATCATATTTATTAAAATATCATCAATCTTTGTTCTGTAATACAATGGCATGTTTTGATTTAATATGGATGATACATACTTATCATCTGGTTTATGACATATATTTTGAAACAAACCAATCATTTCTTTGAATATTACACCATCTTGTGCATATTGAAATGACTTACAAATAAGGAAATATGTCGGTTCAACCCCCGAGTCACAATTCAAATGAATAATGTATGTTTGCTGAAATAATGACGACATGAGCATAGTAATTTCACACATGAGTTCAGTAAAATGTTCACTTGGAAGTTTAATAACAAGATTACCGTCTTTACACAATCGTACAACAGAGTAACAAATATAAATGAGTAGAACTTCTTCTTGACTGTATCTTTCAAATTTGTCTGTATTTGTGAAATCTATATCAATCAAAACTAAATTCATCGAATAATTCGCAACAGTATCGTTATAAAACGACAAAAAATATTCAGTTGTTGTTATGGTATCAAATGAAGACACGTTTAGCGGAGTGTTGATATATGTTTGATTTATTGAAGAATCTATTACATTAAATGCATTCTGTATATCAAGATATTTGTCACCAACACACGTCCATGATATAGGTTTACAGTGTATTTGTGTACGTAATGAATGATTATTAAATAATTCAATATAAACAAAGCAAGATGGTTGATAGACTTGGTCTAATGTAAAGTATATATTTGGATTATTCAGTAGATATCCTCTCGAAAATAAATGTAATTGATGCTTATGTGTGGTTGTTATATTTTGAATACTTCTTATACGAACATTCATATATCGTTCATTCAATTGACGAGGTTGAGCATAAGTATAATTCAAAAAAGTTCTCAATAGTTGAGAAAGTGATTTATTCAATTTTGGGAGCAGTAAATACATCTGATATTGTGTCTGTTGTATTTACTCCTTATTCATTTGAAAGATATGTAACGAATTTATATATTGTCTATCCATCTATTTCAGTTCAATACTACCGTCTTCCATTAATTTGACTGGTGTTATCTCGTGTCTAATTTTTTTATAAACAAAGTATGTATTTAGGAATGAGATTTTCTTCTCCATTTCAGTCATATTTAAAGTTTTCCCTATCTCTATGTTTAGTGTATTTTCATTCTTCTCTTTTTTTACTGCGTTAAACATTTCTTCGAAATTACCTCTACTTTGTGAGAGTCCTGTTTCTGCAAGCTCATCTTTATTCAGTAATCGAAATCCAAAACGTTCCATAAGACTGTCGAAATACTCATAATTCACAAGAAACTCTCTGAATGTTTTATTGATAGAATCCTGATAAATATCTATGCCATACCCAACACTGGATACAGTATTTTCATTAAAGTTATCTAAATTATACTGTTTGGTCACTTCCCAAATCTTATCACCATCTTCTGTAAATAATGTTTTGGATGAACCAGTGTCAACATCTGTCAGGAAATCAAACATACGTTTCCCGTCATATGAAGTACCGATGAAATATCCACCTACGCTTGTCACATTTATAACATTTTGGATAAAGTTTTCTAGTGAGTATACAGATTCAAAGAAATAATGAATAGCAAACTGACACGAACATACTGAAAAACCATCTTTTCCAATGCCATATTGTTCAAATACATTCTTCCCAAGGGTAGATTTGTCCTTCATTCCTTTACCCATAATTGCCATGAATATGTTCTTATCATTTTCTTTTGTTATGCTCTTATTTCCAAACAACTCTTCACTACTATCTCCCTGGATGAACAAAGAGGATGGCAATGTTTTTGATGATTTTTTACGGAAGTTCAAATACCGAGCATATGCACCATCAATACGATTCTCAATATTATCTCCTGATTTATCGACACCGAAAACGAATTTCAACTGACTTTTTATCCATTTGGGAAAATCACCTCCCTTGCCAACAGCCAAATCAATGAGTGTGTCGCCTGGACGTGTTACACCCTGAATCAATCGCGATTTAACGACATAATTATGGAAATCGCGAAGACACGTCGTATTTGACTTTCCATTTGGATTATAATAGACATCATCTTTATTGTCATTTATTTCAGGAATATTCGCACCACTTGTAATCATTTGTTCTGTTACTGGGTTATGAATGGAAGTCCAATTGCTATTTGCGACAGTGTAATCGTTTCCAAAATTCCTCCGTCCATTTTTCAACTCTCGTGTTTTATCATACCTTACACGAAGAGGCTTCCACTTCCATTCTGCGTTAGCATCATATCGAAACTCAACAATTGTATTATCCGCAATTGGCTCTCCATTTTCGGTTAGAACTGAGGTATTTCCTTGGATTAGTTCAACATTACATATGTGTGCATTTCCATCATATGGGTTCGTTGGGTAGAATAGATGTGGGCGATAGCTATTTGAATCTTCGTGCATGGATAATGGTTTCGATGATGGATAATCGCCATTAATTACCATACGCGCCGGGTTCAAGTACCCGTGACGTTTTTCATCAAACCCACACATTAAGTTGAGTGTCATATGTTGTCTAACAGTCATATTTGCGTTTGAGTAGTCGCTCAACACCTTTGGCACGCCATTTTCTTTTTCGTATGAAATCAAGAAATCAATTGTATTAAACTGAGGAGGTTTCCATTTGAAAGAATCATTCCAGGTAAACTTCCCAGCGTGAATAGGAACCGGTTTATCACTTGGAGTAAATATAAGCCCATCTGTTTCGTAAGGAAATAATCCATCGTTATCTTTGTCGGTGATGGCCTTACACTGTTCAAATATGCTATCACCGTAATAAAACTGTTTTACGCTTATATCAAAGTTTATCCTTTTCGTACTGACTTCATTCTTCATATTACGAATGACTTCCTCCAATAATTGGAGTCGACCTGGCTTATTTTCCGTGGTTGTCATTATAAGTGAACGTTTATCCACATTATTGATAAAGTATACATCAAATGCGGCAAACCGGTTTATGAAATTACCAAACTTATCGTGCGTTATTAATTCACCGTCCAAAAGGGTATTTTTTGTCTCGCTCGTGGTTCGTCCAGTAAATATAATTCGAAGATTTGTATCAATCAAATAAATACGCCCGGTCTCAGAAATGTACATAAGTCTACGTTCACCATCAGCTTTATCAGTTACGGTATAGTTTGTCAGTATATTTGATACACTTCCCACATTTAAATGATGTTGTTGTAATGTAATAGACGAAGGTCCACAAAAGTGTTTGGGGTTTAAGAACCTGTTACTATCTGGAATACCAGCGAGTTTCTGATACGACTTCATAACCGCATTTGTCTCACTAACGGGAATAGGATATCGACTACGTTGAATTCCACATAGGATGCTCTTGATTGTTTTACGGAGACACTGCATTACTCCCGCGTGGTCAATATTATTTCTTATCATCATGTCTTCGTCTACCTCAATCTCGATCTCGTACGTTTCCTTTTTATTGAACAAATCTACATTTTTAATTGACTTGTGGTAGATATAATCTCCATAATTACCCTTTTGATTTTTATCAGATGACTTGACTATGGAAAGGTGACACTTTAGGGGATAATCAGGATGCACAAATTCAATGCGATTAAGTAATCTAAATGCTTTAGGTAAAGATTCCCATGTTTCCAGCAAATTACTTTGAATGATAGGTGATTCGTGATGTAAAGTTGATTCCACTTGGAAAGAGGCTCGAAAATTAAACTCAGAATTATTATACGGATACACTTTCACACCGTTCTCGACAATCGGCATTTTCTTCTGGAAAACCACAAACTTTCGCTGTTCGGGTATACGATTATGGATACAGTAATATTGGATGTGTGTATTATTCTTGATTTCAGTACGAATATTGTTAATAGATGTCCCATTTTTATACTGAGTCAAGATACGCAGCAACTGTTCTCCGTTTTCCATGCCATTTACGTTTTTAAATCCAATAGACAATAAATTTCTTATGGTTTCGTCAAACTCATCTCGACTTAATGCCTTACCTTTGGTACCAAATCGAATTTCAAACTCTTTTTCTAATTTTGGAGATGTCTTTTTATACGAAATGAATTTATGCAGCATTTCTTCCATGGACGATTCTTGCTTTTGCTTTGTAGCCATTGTATTGTATTATTATATGTACTTAATATAATTTCAGTAGATATAATCAATTTTTTAGTTATTACTAATCAGTTAATCGTCATTTGAGTATTTTACAGTAACCTTACTCTTTACGTCATTATATATATCACCTTTTGTTTTACGCTTAACATCAGTCGTTGTGTCAATTAACAACTGTTTTGCGAGAAGGATAATATCATCTACCTTATAACTAGAAATGCCTAATATTGGCTTTGACAACGAAACGACATTGAACCTATTTTTTTTCAAATGGTCAAACTGGGATGATGTATTTGTATCCATTCCATAATAATCATTCATATGGTGAATAATCGTATAGCATTTATCATCATCTTCCGCGTTATTGGAAATCTCATTATCATATGTTGAAAACATAATATCCTTATTAGCAAAGACAAAGTCTAATTTTTCAATATAACACAGGACCTCAAATGTTTTCAATGATATAGAAGCATCGTTCATTAGCTCAGTAGTACAAGTTGATATTTTAGACACCTTCTTATCCTTTAGAAGAGCCTTTGATTTTAGTATCTTTGTAATTAGTTCAATTTTCACCTCTTTCTCACGTACAAAATATCGTTTATTCAATTGATGATAATCCTCCATACCATAGCGCATTACATAAAATATCCAGAAAAGTTGGTCCTTTTCACCTGATATAAATAAACTGTTTCTGTTTCGAGTATTCGCATCTTCACTTGATACCTTCTTAGGCTTTGTGGTTTGATATTTATGAATAGGTACAACATTACGGGTAATTGTTGCCATTAACTTTGGAGTGAGCATATACTTAGTAAGATTTTTAAGTATATTATCGGTACGTGTATGGTGTGTATTCATTTATAAGAAAGTATTATATCTACCTACTACGGTATGTTTAAACATATTTCAAATATAATATTATAGTTGAAATATCTATTATTAGGGAATGGTATGTGTTCATTTTGAAAAATAATTGGCTTCATATTCCTCCCTTGTTTTTTCAACAGTCATTAATTGAGCTTCTTGTGCTTTAACGTGTTCGATATATTGATAGATATCATTGAATACACTACTTGAAAGGTCAGACATATTAATAAATGTGCCAGACTTATTTTCACTGATTATTAGAGAGGGGTCTTTCATAATGAGTTGTAGTACTTCGCGTTGTTGAACTTCTCCGAGGGATTCGATAATATCTCGCACATTTTTTAGCTTATTATAATCAACATCACCGAATGTCTGTGAAGTATCATTATGTATTTCTGTACTTTCTTGTATTGCAGACATAGTTACTAATGTTATACTATCGTATAATGTGTTTAATTCCTTTTTAAGCAGAACACATTTCGCACGGCTCATCTTGCTGTATTGCCGCATCTTTATTTAAGTTAGGGTCTATTGTAAATTGTTGAGCTTGATGTCTAGCTTTACGACGTAAATAATACATCCCTGTTTTTAGTCCGGCATTCCAAGCATAGAAATGCATGGACGTCAATGACCTATAATTAGGGTCTTCTTGCCATAAATTCATACTCTGAGATTGGCATATATACGCACCTCGGTCTCGCGCCATATTGATAACTTGTTTCATAGATATTTCCCATACAATTTTATACTTATCGCGAATAGATTTCGGTAAATGCATCATATGTTGAATACTACCTTTATTTTCAATTATACTACTTTTTGTCGCATCGTTCCAAATACCCGCATCTTGCAGTTCTTTCATGAGATATTTGTTCACTACCATGAACTCGCCAGCAAGCGTTCGTCTGCTATATATATTAGAGGTAAATGGTTCAAAACATTCGTTATTACCTAGAATCTGTGATGTTGATGCTGTTGGCATTGGTGCAATAAGTAACGAATTTCTCACACCGAATTGTATTATACGGCAACGTAAGTGGTCCCAATCATACCGGTTATCTGTGGGTTGAACATTCCACAAATCAAACTGCATTTTCCCATCACTTAATGGACTACCTTCATATGAAGAGTAGCATCCCATATGAGTTCCAGATAGGTGTATTAGTTCTGATTTTATTGGTTTCAACCGTTCCCATTCTTTTTTATTTATTACTTCATTTTCGATGTAGTATAATTCTTCACCACATTCGCTTGTTTTGTAATTTTCAGGCAAACCACCAATCGATTCAACTAGACTTGACAGAATTTTGTACCTTTCTTCTGCCAATTCACAAGATGTTTCCATTGCTGCGTGATATATCGTTTCAAAAATTTGCTTATTTATAAGTGTTGCCCCATCGCTTTCAAACGGAACATTCATCAACGCAAACACATCCGCAAGACCTTGAACACCAATACCTATTGGGCGATGACGGAAATTACTTCGTTTCGTTTTTAATGTTGGATAAAAGTTGATATTTATAATCTCATTCAAATTTCGCGTAATAACCTTAACAACTTCGTGTAATTTAATGTAATCAAAAGAGTCGTCGTCGCGAATAAATGCACTCAATCCGACACTTGCCAGATTACAAACAGCAGTTTCTTCTTCATTACTATATTCTATGATCTCAGTACATAAATTACTACTCTTAATTGTACCTAAGTTATTTTGATTCGACTTTTTATTAGCAGCATCCTTGTATAATAAATAGGGTGTACCTGTTTCCATTTGACTGTCCAGTATTTTAAACCATACATCTCTCGCTTTCAACGTTTGAATACCGCGACCCTCATTCTCGTATTTAACATATAACTCTTCAAACTCGTCACCATAAACATCCGACATTCCAGGACAGACATCTGGACAAAATAAAGTCCACGACGCATCGTTTTCAACCCGTTTCATGAATAAATCAGGAATCCATAATCCATAAAACAAGTCTCGCGCCTTCATTTCCTCATCTCCATGATTTTTTCGCATCTCTAAAAAGTTTAAAACATCGCCGTGCCACGGTTCCATGTAAATCGCAAAACTTCCATTTCGCTTACCGCCTCCTTGGTCTACGTATCGAGCAGTATTGTTAAAAACACGCAACATTGGTACAATACCATTCGACGTACCATTTGTACCGCGGATGTGAGTGCCGGCTGCTCTTATATTGTGAATATGGAGTCCAATGCCGCCGGCATATTTTGATATGGTTGCGCAATCTTTCAAAGTATTATATATTCCGTCAATCGAGTCATCCTCCATTGCTATCAAATAACAAGAACTTAATTGCGGTCTTGGTGTTCCCGCATTAAACAATGTAGGTGTAGCATGCGTAAAATACTTTTCACTCATCAAATCGTATGTTTCCTTCACGCGTTCAAAATTGTCTCCGTGAATACCAATCGCTACCCGCATCCAGAGATGCTGTGGCCGCTCTATATGATTTCCGTGAATCTTAAATAAATATGCACGCTCCAATGTTTTGAATCCAAAAAAATCAAGTAAATAATCCCTCTCATGTACTATCATATCATCAACTGTATTTGCATACTTTGAGCATATATTGTAAACAGCTTCACTTATAATAGGCGAATGACAGCCGTGAATATCTTTAAACATGTACAATTTTGTCATTGTTTCTGAAAACGACGCTGTGGTTTTTTTGTGATAATTTGAAATGATTACTCTACTTGCCAGTGTTGCGTAATCCGTGTGACTCGTTATCTGTGAAGCACATTGCTCGGCAAGCAACTCATCAATCTTGGTAGTTTCTATGTTCGTATAGAGTTGGTCTATAATCTTCATAACAAGCGCAGAGTAGTTGATTTTTATGTCCTTTTCAGAACCAATTCGTTTTATTCTATGCAATATTTTATCGAATGAGATAACTTCTTTTCTACCATCACGCTTAATTACATACATTTCATCACAGTCGTCCATGTGAATAGTATATATATAATTTGCTTATATATTTTTCATTTTATTTACGAGGACCATTCAATATACACTTTTATTTCTCACGAATGTATATATAAAAGCAGATGTTTAAAATGATAAAGAGTATGAAATATATGATAGTACCAACAATATCATTAATCGTAATAGGGTTAACAATATATTGGTTATATACACGAAAAACATATGAAGGCCTTACACATAAATCATCAGACGCACTGAAAAAGAAAATTCTCGAATACGAATGGAAATATTTTGATGAAAAGACAATAATTACACTTACAAAAATGGTTAATACATATGACACTACCGCAAGTAATTTAAAAATAGTTTTTACACAAATCAAAGATTTGGACAATGCTCTAAATAGGGTTGTGAAACAAGGTAAATTGGTTGGGAATATTAAGCAAGTAGTTAAAACATTAGATAAAAGTAAATTAAAGGCAGCTGCAAATAATTTGGGCATAACAGATGAAGGGTTCGATGGTATAATGGAATTATCTACAAAAACCGCGATGCTACTGCCCCATTTAAACATAAATGACCACATTATGCAAGGTGGTATTCAAGTACTCTCTGGCAATCCAGTATTCGAAACGGTTATTTCTCAAATACAACAATATGGAGTTCAATGTAATAAAAGCGAACTTGACCGCAGCCCATTTGTCAAATGTTAAAAAATATCATTAATAATAATAATAATAATAATAATAATAATAATAATAATAATAATAATAATA
>ERZ807291.154-NODE-154-length-103650-cov-71.926879_pt1 | contig 103650 bp, 105 predicted proteins | sample MGYA00521257_ERZ807291 | MGnify/ENA primary metagenome ERZ807291 (study PRJEB31413, sample SAMN03169783) | marine metagenome | biome: Marine; feature: Water; material: Subsurface seawater | place: North Sea | collected 2011-04-28 | depth 1 m m ... | reverse complement strand
GGTGAAGGCATCGGTGGAATCGGTGGAATCGGTGAAGGCATCGGTGGAATCGGTGAAGGCATCGGTGGAATCGGTGGAATCGGTGAAGGCATCGGTGGAATCGGTGGAGGAATCGGTGGAGGAATCGGTGGAGGTAGAAACACCCTTCAACCTATTAAGATTTCCTTTATGAAATCATTATTGCCTTATTCTAAATCAAAATCAAAATCAAAATCAAAATAATGGTTTTGACAGAAATTACATGTATTCACAAATGTTAAATAATATTTTTCTTTTTTTATTATAAGATAAAATGTATAATAAAAAAACACGTAATCAAAAAAAAAAGCGTAACCAAAAAAAAACTCGCAAACAAAAAAAAACACGTAAAAACGCTTTTAAAGGTGGTTCTGCTGATACTGAAAATTGCATAAATGAAGATGACCCGATTACTTTAGAACCATTAACATCAAGTGATATTGTTATTAAATTCCAACCTAATCCAAATCAAAACAAATTTAATTGTTATGATAGAGATGCATTGAAAACACATATTTTACATCAATTAAATGTAGAAACCGAAGATGATAATAGTGACCCAGTTAATAATGTTAAAGACCCTTCTACAAATATTCAACTTGGACGCCAATTTATTGAAACCAATTATCCTGAAATAAATTTGCCCGAATTGGATGGTGATAGTATTTCTGATGCCACGTCTCCAGAGGAATATTTACTCGATTTTACTCCCATTTTAAATGAAATCGAAAATGAAGAAGAATATGGTGAACGTTTGGATAATTTCTATATTCTTTTTGAGGAACAATTGAATAATGTCGGTAGAAATATAGACGACCATATTTTATTTGAATTCACCGAACTATTAGGAGACTATGTAACTAGTCAAGTGAATGATGATAATAAAACATATGAATTGCAAAAGTTAATCGACACCTACGTAAGTGATAACGACGAACGAGTTTATTCTGGTGGAAAAAAGAAAAAACAATTTCTATATAATCCAAATAACCCTAAAAAAAGTTTTGATGTCTACATTGACAAAAATCCCAGTGATACTATACATATTAAATACACTACTATGGAAGATATAAAAAAAACAATACGTAAATTAGAACGTTTGTACAAGCAACATAAATATACACACCAGCGCATATGGCAAGTAGGTATGATTATGAAAGTACGCCTTGAAGCATTAAAAAAACATCATAAAACACTTTATCCCAAAGCAAAAAATGTATCCAAAAGATACAATTTAGCAAATAAATATTTTCATTTTTTAAGTAGTCGAACAAAATTGCCCGAAAATAAACGTCGGAGTTCTACCTTTCATTTTACCTAAATTTCTTGTTGTAACGCATCCTTCATTTCTTCACCAGAATAATCTGCACCAAACATAATATCGTCAGACAATGCATTGCTTTCTTCGTATTCATAATCTTCGTATACATCTTCTTCGTCATCCATTATTTCAAATGCTTCCTTATGCCATTCTTGCAATTTTTGCACTTGTTCATCAAAATTTGCACATTGGGTTTGCAATATTGAACCCAGCACAATAGGAACAATCGTATCCATTTCACAACAATTACAAATAAGTGTATTATTTGTAATTGTTCTCAGTTGGTCATTAGCCATAATAGGATATATTTCCACACAATATACACACGCCAAATCTACAATTCCCCTTTCCTGCAATTGCTTTACCGCAATCGCATAATTGTTCGTTGCTTCTTTCATATACTCCATGATAGTAAGTTTTGTTATACATAACCCCTATTTCTCCCATTAATTTTCAATTTTTAATTGCACGATAACTTCGTAATGTTTTCTTACGTAATGACGAATTTAGAATAAATTTATTCAGACCATCTATTTCACTTGTTAAAACATGTTTACGATATGCAATTTTTTCATCGTCGCTATATATTTTTGTAATATCGATTGGATACGTTTTCATTAAAAAACTCGCTTCATTTATACATTTTTTGAATACGTCATTATATGTATTATCATATTCATATATGATACGTATTAGCTCTGTGGGCAAAGAATACACCAGATTTGTTCCCATTAATATTCGAAATGTTATATTTTTACCAAAAAAAATAATTCAATAAAAAATGCTTTATAACTTACAACTTAACTTACAAGTAGCTTAAAATTTTACTTCCAACATGCGATGTATTGTTTTGTTCTTGTAATTGATGAACGCAATTCATTATGTTATAGTCAATATCTTCCACGTATCGTTTGACTTCACTAATATTATCTCTCAACAAAAGTAAACTAACTCTATATTCGTTTGTTATTTCTTTTCCCAGTCTATCTTTTATATCAAGCAATAATCTATTCACATTACCCAGAATAGCATTATGTGCGCGACGTTTTTTATAGGTATACCCTATTATTGAAGCATAATTATTACGCAATATAGTATAAATTTCATTTATTCCATTGACTCGAAATCTTTCCAAAAATTGGTTGAAATCATGACGTTTTTTATTGTTTTCTTGCTCTATTGTTTCATAATAATCAAAATGTTCATAAACAAACGCCTTAAAGCTTTCAATATGAATCGTAGAATCATTATCTGTAACCAATTTATACACAATATCGTCATCGTTATCATTTTCCGGATGTCCCCCATTTACAATTAAATCTCCGTGATTTGGACCACCAATAATTAAATCATACTGATATAACTCAATACCATAATAGTAATCTAAATCTGATGCGAAGTATATTTGTCCGTTATGACATGTATGACAACAAGGACGACTGGTTTCGTTACATTTGCACACATGCGTTTTTGACCAGTAATAAACCCGAATTCGTATGTCCTCAAAATTTTTATTTTTTAATTCTGGATGATTCTCTACCAATTCATTAAATTCTTCTTCACCATTTTCCCACCAATCATTTAGTGCTTCCTCGAATTTCCATTCAAATTCTTCACTCGAGTTATGAGACGGCATTGTTGACACAAATCGATTTTTCAATCTTTGGGTTTCCCTATTTAAATCGTTCAAACTACGTACTATATCCGTCGTCATATTTTACCTATTTTCTGTTGTTTCCTTTAGTTCAAATAAAGTTTGCAAGTTTATTTCAATTTTTTTTACACGTTCACTTTTTGAAACGAACTTAAAAACAACACTCTTGTATCCTTATATGATATTCATTTTTTTATATTTTGCCGCCTTTATTTTTAGCTCTTGTTATGCCAACACATTTACTTATGAAGAAATTGCAAATGTATCTGTGAATATTGCACAAGCTTCTTATTGCGTAAATAAAAATTTGATTTGGGATTGCCCTACATGCTATTCAAACAATATTTTGACACATGTTATTGAAAAAGATAGCGAACAAGTTATTTTTGGTTACAATCAAGATTATAATGCCATTTTTATTTCATTTCGTGGGTCTTCCAATATTGAAAATTGGTTGGCAAATATTCAGTTTCATCAAATTCAGCCTTACGACGATGAAAATATATCTGTTGAAAAAGGGTTTTACAATCTTTACGCTGACCTGAAACCAATTATTTATGACACATTACAAGAATTAGCTAGCAAATATTCTACTCACAATGTGCTTTCCACTGGTCATTCACTTGGTGGTGCATTGGCGACACTATTTGCTTTCGACAACTATTATTATAACGAAGAATATAATGTTATTGCATTGATGACATTTGGTTCACCGCGAATTGGTAATCACAATTTTGTCACTAAATTTGCAAACTACAATATGTATTCCAAACGCATTACACATTATTATGATATGGTTCCGCATGTTCCACAAAACTTATTGCATTATTATCATATTCCTAACGAAGTATGGTATAACGAAAACAACGATGAATATAAAATTTGTCTCGATACCAATTCTCCATATACCGAAGATTCAAAATGCTCTGATTCATGTTCACCCACGCATTGTACGTCTACAAGTGACCATTTGTATTATTTAAATGTTACCATGGGTTCAGGTGGGTGTTAATATTGGGGTTATCAAATAATAAATATCAACTACCAAATATATTTATTATTTCATCTGCAACGAGTATCACTATGACTTTCACGATTTCAATGTTACCCTCGTCTTTTTATTGTTTTTCTTCTTTTTTGTTTTTTGTTTTTTTTTAGTGTTTTGCTCTTTTTTTTTAGTGTTTTGCTCTTTTTTTTTAGTGTTTTGCTCTTTTTTTTTAGTGTTTTGCTCTTTTTTTTACGTTTACTTGATTTGGTACTGCCACCTTTGAAGGTAGATTTATATTCTATATATTTATATTTATTGATAATAGGATCTATTATCGTTTTAACAGGGCGTAATAGAAACCAATAACTCGTCATTATTCCAAATTTTTCAAACGCACGTATTATTTTTGTTGCAGGTATAGCTATATTGCGCTTTAGTGTTCGACCAATTCCTTCTCCAAATTCAGGTTTCCAAGTTCCTATTTTTGTAATATCGGCAGAATACGTATTACCAGAGCTATTATCTGGTTTGGTTGTTGATTTTATAATTCCTTGCTTAATATGTAATTTACGTATTCTATGCATTTCAGATAACCAAAAAGTATCATTTTTCAATAAGTTAGTATACTTATTTATGTCACCGGGCAGGACGTAGTGTTCATTTGAAATTTCGCTTTTTTCTATTTTTTCTGTTTTTTTTGATTCTTCACAGAAATATTTTTCCATTTTTTTCAGTAACTTATCTAATTGTTGTAGATATGAATAAATATCTTGTTCCTTTTTATAAATAATTGGTATATTTTTATCATCGTTTCCAATAATTGGTTCAAGAATATATATATTAGGACTATTATGACTATTAGGACTATTAGGACTAGGATTAAAAATTTCCTGAATGTGTTCTAAAATTGTTTTTTTGTCGATTGTTTTTTTGTCGATTGTTTTTTTGTCGATTGTTTTTTTGTCGATTGTTTCTTTGTCGAATGCTGACTTAAAATTTGAGTTAAATGGTGGGTCATTTTGCATAGAACGTATTTTATCGATATAATTATTTTCATTGATAACTTGTAACCATGTAACAAATTTTTTCATATCAATTTCTGGTTCATTTTTGCCTTGTTTTGTTTGTCCGTTTTCGTCATAATATCCAGAAATATATAGATTGAAAAAAAACTTAATTATTTTCTTCATAGTTAAATCATCTATTTTCTTTAAAGCTATGTCATTTATAGCTTCACTCTTTATATATTTCGCTACAGGAGTTGGAGTAATTACATTTATAAATTTTTTGCATACATCAGGAGAAGGCTTAGAGGTAAACGTAAAAGAAGTCGGACACTTAAAATCCTTTCGTATTCCTCCTCCATTCTTTTTTGTTCCTATATCGTTTTCGAATGGATAAATCTTACAGATGAAATCGAAAGTCTCATACATATCATCTTCTTTATATAAAAAGTCTATTAATATGGATTTTATGGTTTTGACATTGATTTTGACACCTTGTATTTTATTGGTTTTGACATCTTGTATGTTATTGGTTTCGACACCCGGCACGCCACCGGTTCCGACACCCGGCACGTCATCGGTTTCGACACCCGGCACGTCATCGGTTCCGACACTCGGCACGTCATCGGTATCGCACGTTTTGTACTCTTTTATAAATTTTACGATATTAAATATTACTTTACTATTTTTGGCAATTTCCAAATCGGTTTCTTCCTTTTTCTTTGCATTATCATTTACATTATCATTTACAAATTTTTCAACATTTTCAACATTTTCAACATTTTTTTCTTTTAGAATTTCGGTAAAAAAACCAATAATTTTATCTGCGTATTTTTCCTTATTGACTTCTGTGAAATATTTTTGGTTTATCCACATTTTCTTATCATCCAATTGATTTTTATACATAAAACTGGCAGTTTCTAGATCTTTTAAACATGCAATAACTGATATGTTGAGTTTATGTATGTTTTGTGCGTGTCTGTAATATCGTTCATATTCTAAATATATTTGTTCGGGTGTCGGATTGCAACCAATCCATAATGAATCATTTTTAAATATTTCTTCATTTGAAGTTAATTTGTAACCATAAACATTTAAATCATTATCACTACGAATTCGTTTGATTGTATCTACATTAACATTATTTAGATTATTCTTCGGTGCAGATATAAAATGTTCATAATTATTATTAAATAGCGTATTACTATTTCGAGCCATTCTACTTACAGACTGATTCATCTTTCCAATACTATGAAATAATGTTACATCATAATCTAGATGATACGTGGTTACTAGATAGAAGTATCGTCTCATCATATATTCTTGCATATTGCGATATTTATTAATCAAATCATTCATTTTTTTACTATTTTCATCATCGACACCATCTACATTTTCACTAATTGCCTTGCCAAAAATGTTCGTTTTTGTTTCGTGAATATTATACAACGATTTTTGTATTTCCTTCAATTTGTTTAAGGAATGAGCGTTGATTTTTCCGTTTATTGAATGCTTGAGAATATACGACGTTAATTGCATTTGAAAATAGGTAAACATTGTTGACGATAAATTTGCCAAATGACCATTTAATATACTAAGTGACGACATACTTTCTTTACTCCCAAAATTATCACGTTTTGTGGTTAGAATATTCGTTTCTATATTGCCTTCACCCAGTTCATGTAATCGTTTTGTAGCAATAGCTAATAAATCCACGCGGTGTTCGGTTAACGTAATATGAATTCTTCTAGATAATGCCATTCTTATAGCGTTCACATAATTCTTATGATATTCTTTATTAGTTTCATTATCAAGTTTAATTAATAGGTCAAAATTTTCATTTATAGAATTAATAACATTTTCCTTTTCAATGGGAAATAAGTTATGTACTCTACCAAATACAACTTCTTTATATTTATTATCTTTAAAACATCTCTTTGTATCTTCGTTATATATGGAATCGATTCGTTCATGAAAATCTGCTATATTTTTTTTTAAATTAACATTATTAAATAATGGTTCAATAATGCTCCATTTACACAACATATCACCTGTATCAAAATCGTATAGTTCAGTTGGTTGTGGTTTAGCTAACTCTCCGCATAGTTTATTTAAAGAAGTGATAATAATTGGTTGAACAAACAAGAATTTCGAAATAAATGTTATTCCATTTAATACATCATTTGCAATACCTGTATCCTTCTTCTCAACACCACCACTTTTCAACATGTCATATACTTTATCTTCCAGTTTTTTTTGTTTTATATGACACATTTCCTTGTCATTATTTATACCACAATCACTCGATGTTATTTTAACATTAAATATATTGGCGATATTATCTTGAAATAATTTTAGTTCCAGGTCTGTATTATTTTTATTTGGCGTGTACTCAAACAATATGGATATGTCAATATATTCTTTAAATGTATCTTTTATTAATGAAACAATAAAATTATTTTTTTCTTCAAAATCTTCATCTCTAATGTTCATCACATTATTTTGCGCCTTCAAAAGCAAAGATATAATAAATAACCCTTCTGTAAATGAAACTATCTCTGGTTTTATTGGGTCTGAAACAACATTATCAACATTATATTTGATATTTAAGTTTGTTAGGATTTCATTTTGAGCTTTTTTTAAAATTTCAACATTGACTCCAACTTTCTTATTAAACATGGTGACATCAGTTATATTTATACCTTTTTTTGTTGTTTGGGATCTCGTTGTATACTGGTTATTGGTATTGGTATCATCACTCGTTGTATGCTGGTTATTGGTATTGGTATCATCTATCGTTATATTAATATTCGTGAATTGTTGCGTAAAACGACACCAATTTAAAAGTAATTGTTCAATATCTTTCGCATTCACGCCTATTTTTTCATTAGTATCTTTTTTAATGTATTTATCAATAATATTCGTATAATCATTCATTTCGTCTTTGGTTTTAAAAATATTTTCGATAAATTCAGTCGTTAAATTTTTAAATATTTCTAATTCTGCTCCTGTATCCGAAGTAATAAAGTTGTTATATTGTGCTTTTGTAGCATCAATAATAACTTTCTTATATTTTTCTTTATCAAAATCGTCACTATTAATTCTAGTTATCAAATATTTTATTAAAACATCATTCTCATATTTATCAGGAGTGGGCTTAACAGCAGCAGCAGCAGCAACAGCTTCTATAGCTTCACCAAATGTTTCATTAATAAAATCACTACTATCAACAGAAGTGGGAGTAGCAGGAGTATCAGGAGCAGCAGGAGGAGTACCACTAGTATCAGGAGTATCAGGAGCAGGAGCAGTAGCAGGAGCAGGAGGAGTATCAGAAGCAGGAGTACCATCACCATCACTATCACTACCACCAGTAGTAGGATCAGAAGCAGCATTAGTAGGATCAGGAGCAGCAGGAGCAGGACTAGCAGCAAGAGTACTATCACTACCACTAGTATCAGGAGGAGTACCACCAGGAGCAGCAGTAGTAGCAGCAGTAGCAGCAGTATCAGGCAAATTTGAACAAAAATCTTTATAATCGAAACCTTGTACACTGATAATATTGTTATTAATATCTTGAATAACACTAAAGAAATTCTCCTGTGGCATATATTTGAAAAAATATGCAAAACAATCATCCAATAAAACTTTATACTCCTCGGTAAATTTTAGCGGAATACCTGTTTTAGCATGCAATTCTAACAATTGTGTATATAAATCCAAATTACGCAACAACGTATTTCCGAATTGAGTTAAATTTTTTCTATAATTTTCTTTATGAAATGCTAATGCCTGAAGTGTTGCAACTAAACCGAATATGGCAAATGTTAGAGCAGGTAATCCTAAACTAGTGCTAACTATTCCAAGTGCCCCAAATATATCTGTGCGCCATGTTTGTATTGAAGTATCATTGGAAGATAAAAACAAACTTACACTACCATCTGCATTAGATAGTGTATTCATGATTGTTATCATAGGTATAAATACAGAATGAAATCCTGCTTCCCATCCATTTATTATATCCATGCTAAGTTCTTGCTTTGTTATGCTAATCTTTTTGGGAGATGCTGAATCAAAAGAGTTAGGTGATGTAAATTTATTGATATATGTAACGATTGGTAATTGATTTGTTGTCATAATGTATGTATATATATATATATATTTGCCTATAAAAAATAGAGGGTTGAATCCTAAATAATGTATTTTTCACTTTTTTCACCTTTTTCACCTTTTTCACCTTTTTCACTTTTTTGAAACTTTTTCTATATATAGAATTTCCCCAAAAAAAGCATGTCCAAAATCGAAAACGAAAAAAAACTTTCAACCCCCAAAAACGTGATTTTTTGAAAATGCTAGATATATCGTCTAAATACAGAAAAAATCATTCAACTGCTCTTATCATAACTTTTTCAAAATTATATGTTTTTTGAAAAATTTGATTTAGGCGTTTTTTTATGTAAGTATATAATACTTACACAATGACTTACAAAAAAACGCCAAAAAACGCCGAAAAATTTATTTGTGAAGATTGTAACTTTGTTTCTAGTAAAAAAAGTGATTATGGACGCCATTTATTGACACGCAAACATAAAATACTTACAAATACTTACAAAAAAACAGCAGAAAACGCCGAATATATTTGCGTTTGTGGAAAGCAGTACAAACATCGTCAGAGTTTAAATAACCATAGAAATCGATGTAATTTCGAAAAAAATATTGAAAAAGATGAAAAAGATGAAAAAGATGAAAAAGATGAAAAAGATGAAAAAGATGAAAAAGAATCGGAAATGGGAATAATGGAAAAAATAAAGAATGTTGAAAATGAGGTGCAAAGTTCGAATGATTACAAAGAAATGTTTATGGAAATGATGAAACAGAACCATAAATTGCAACAACAAATGATAGAATTAATACCTCAAGTAAAAGGAAATACAACCAACAACACAATGAATAATTTCAATATAAATTTATTTCTGAATGAGCAATGCAAAGACGCGTTAAATATTATGGATTTTGTAAATTCGTTAACAATTGAATTAGCAGATTTGGAACGTACAGGTACACATGGATTTGCAGATGGTATTTCAAATATATTTGTGAAAGCCATACAGAATTTGGATATAACCAAACGTCCAATCCATTGCACAGATTTGAAACGCGAAGTTCTTTATGTCAAAGATAACGAAACTTGGGATAAAGATAGTGAAGATAAACAAAAAATAAAAGGGGCGATACATACGTTAAAACAAAATAATATACGCAAAATAGGTGAATGGGTTCAAGAAAATCCCGAAAGTCAAGAAATGAATAATCCAAAAAATGATATGTATATGAATATGTTACATGAAAATACGGGAAATCAAGATAAAAGTATACCGAAAATCATAAAAAATGTCGCCAAAAATGTGGTATTACCAAAAGATGATAACAAATAATGAAATAGCAACTATATATATATATATATATGGTGAAAATAGACATTGGTAAACTCAAAGGGTTAGATGTCTCAAAAGCACGCCCAAAACTAACTGCAAGTGATGGAGATGTAGATGATTATTTCGGTACTTCAGTAGCATTTAGTAATAATAGTCTTTTAGCCATTGGGGCGTATAACGATGATGTTACTGGCAATGATAATAAAGGAAGTGTCTATTTATTTAGCGGTTCCGGAACAAACTGGACAGAAATAAAAAAAATAACTGCAAGTGATGCAGCTTCCGATGATAAATTCGGTAGTTCAGTAGCATTTAGCAAAGATGGAAGTGTTTTAGCCATTGGGGCGCGTGGAGATGAAAATAAAAAAGGGATTGTCTATTTATTTAGCGGTTCCAGAACAAAATGGACAGAAATAAAAAAACTAACTGCAAGTGATGCAGCTTCCGATGATAAATTCGGTAATTCAGTAGCATTTAGTAATAATGGTCTTTTAGCCATTGGAGCGTTTGGTGATGATGATAATGGACTACCTGCTTCGGGAAGTGTCTATTTATTTAGCGGTTCCGGAACAAACTGGACAGAAATAAAAAAAATAACCGCAAGTGATGCAGCTGGAGGTGATTGGTTCGGTTATTCACTAGCATTTAGCAACAATGGTCTTTTAGCCATTGGAGCGTTGTTAGGTGATGTTACTGGTAATGATAATAAAGGAAGTGTCTATTTATTTAGCGGTTCCGGAACAAACTGGACCCAACAAACAAAACTAACTGCGAGTGATGCAGCTAATGATGATTTTTTCGGTATTTCAGTAGCATTTAGTAATAATGGTCTTTTAGCTGTTGGAACGTTTTATGATGATGTTACTGGCGATGATAATAAAGGAAGTGTCTATTTATTTAGCGGTTCCGGAAAAAACTGGACAGAAATAAAAAAACTAACTGCAAGTGATGCAGCTACAAATGATGGGTTCGGTAGATCGGTAGCATTTAATAAGAATGGTCTTTTAGCCATTGGGGCGAACGGAGATGATGGTAATGGACTATCTGCTTCGGGAAGTGTTTATTTATATGATTTACCATTAAAAAAGAAAACAAAGAAAAAATTCCTTATTCAGTTGAGTGATAGTGAAGTGAAAAATTATGTTGAAGGAGATGAATACAATGGAATAACTATTTTGGGAATAGTAAAAACAGAAAATACAAACGGAGATAAAATAAACTATTTAGTATTGGATAACGACCCAAATAACGTATATGGTCAACTTCTAAAAATAAAAAATGACAATACAATTTCAAGAACAGAAAAAATAGCAGAATATGAGGATTATCAAGATACATATAAAGATTCAGCTGAAATATACAATTATATTGAAAGTTTATTGAAGAACTAAACTTTACTTTCAAACTCATAATCATCACTTTTTTCATTATTTTCGCTCAAGAGAAATATAAATTTCAAAATAGTTCGTTCGCCTTTTTCTAACGGACTCACACGATGATAAATGCTGGAAGGTTTCACCAGTACTAAAGAATTCGGTTTTGGTTCAACACTATGAATGGTGTCATCCACATTAAATTCAAATATTGAATCACTATTGTTTTCCAAGGTTAAAACACATTCATAATAAGGTTGATTGTATAAAGGTTTGTCTTGATGCCACGGCATTCCCTCTGAACCCGTTTCATATTTTCTATATTCAATAGGAAATTCACTGACAAAAATCGTATCTTTTTTCAGTATTTTTCTCATTTGTTGAAACAAATGCGAAGAATAAATCATATAATAAAGAGAAGCATCTGTTTTTGCATCGCACATATAGGTTTTGCGTGATTTCACACGACTATCATCTTCCAATTTAGAATCGAGTGTTTTGCAATATTTGGCAATATCTGAAAATTGTTTTTTCGGAAAAAAAGGATGAACTAATACTAAATCATCATTTTGGTAACTTAATAACGTCTTTTTAAAATAAATATATAAAACAGAAAATATTAAAATCATTATTAGTCCAGTTATTTTTATCCATGTGTCCATACTAATTAGAATAGCAACATATTATTAATATGAAAATTGAAAGTATTTAAACTTATTGATAGCCTAACATATAAGGATGGTAAATCTAAAGAACGACGATATTTTTAAGTGTGATGACAAGCTCATTTTCAACCCGTATAATCCATTAAATAAAGAGATTACATTGAATGACGTTCAATGCATTCTAAAAAAATATGGAATACCTTTTCCAGTACATAATTTGGAATTGTATAAACGTGCTTTTGTACATCGCTCTTACACAAAACGTCCTCAATTGGAAAACGAGAAACAAAATATTTGCATTGTTGAAAAGCCACATGACTGCATTCCTTTGAAAACAAAGTGCAATGAACGTTTGGAATTTCTAGGGGATGGAGTATTGGAATTGGTGACGAAATATGCTCTTTATCGTCGTTTTCCAAAAGAAAATGAAGGATTTATGACGGAAAAGAAAATTGCACTAGTAAAAAATGAAGCCATTGGTAAATTGGCATATGATATGGGAATTCATAAACATTATATCATTTCAAAACATGCTGAAGAAAAAAATACACGTACAAATTTAAAGAAACTAGGATGTTTGTTTGAAGCATTTATTGGAGCATTGTTTTTAGATTATAATAAAATAGAGGTGATGGACGACGATGCATGGTTTCAAAATGTCTTTGTAACCGGACCAGGTTTCCAAATGGCACAAAAATTCATTGAAAATATATTTGAAGAGCATGTGGATTGGGAAGAGCTTATTGATAATGATGATAATTATAAAAATATTTTGCAAGTAAAAATTCAAAAGGAATTCAAAGTAACACCCCATTATTTAGAACTACCATTAAGCGAACAAGAAGAGGGATATCGCATGGGTGTATATATTTGTTTAGGGCAACCCATTTTCCAAGTAGATACAAACGATGCAATCTCAATGAGTACGCTGGGAACATTTCAAGCAATTCATGATTATGTAGAAAAAAATGAAAAGATATTGGTTTTTATGGGGGAAGGTTTGCACAAAATTAAACGCAAGGCAGAACAAATGGCATGTAAACGTTCGATTGAATATTTGGAGTAATTAGGATTAACGTAATAAATAATAATCATTTTCTATTATATGGAGCAAGTGTTGCAAAATTTAAGAAAAAAGCCTAGACCACAGAAATTAGAAGCACAAGAAGTGAAAATGAAAAAAACGGAAGCACCTAAAAGCGAAATACAAGAAATAGACGATGAAATGTTGCATCAAATGTTAGAAGGAAAAAATAAAGAAGAACCTACTGAACCAATCGGGAAAAAGAGTGAAAAAGACGAAAAAGAGGAAACAATTTACGAAGATGTTCGCGAAGAACATGCTGAAGATGATTTTTCTGATTTTTTAGCAACTTTACCAAAAAAGGTAACCAATATCAGAGGCGATACTATTAAAAAGAAAGCAAGTGAAAAACCGAAAGTACAAATACAAGAACCAACTCCAAAAGAAACAATACAATCAAAAAAGGAAAAACCCAAAACAATGACTATTAAACGTGAAAAACGTCAACGTATAACCGAAAGAAAAGATGTAACAAAACCTGCCAAACACGAAGTATTTAGTGTTTCATTGGACGAAGAAATTATTGAAAAGATGCCGAAAAAAGAAAATTTAGTGGTATTAAAGAAACCATCTTACTATTTAAACAATCGCGAAGTGTTTGTCAACTTCGTAAATCAAATGTTTAAAGATTATCGCAAGGAAGTATTGGATGATAAATCGCAATTGAGTTGTGATACAAGTGAACAATCCGAAGAATTTAAACTACTTACACATCAAAAAATAGTGCGCGAGTACATTAATTTATATTCACCATATCGTGGTTTATTAATATATCATGGTTTAGGTTCGGGTAAAACATGTAGTTCCATTGCCATTGCAGAAACGTTTCAACAATTGCATTCGGTGGCTTTGGCGGAAGGAACAACAAATGTACGAAAAGTAGTGGTAATGACACCTGCTTCATTGCGAACTAATTTTTTCGAAGAATTAAAGAAATGTGGTAATCCAATGTATCGCAAGAATCAATTTTGGGAATTTGTAGAAACGCGTGGTGATAGTTCAACTGAAAAGAAAATGTCTAGTGCATTAAGTTTACCAATATCTTTTATTCAAAAAAAACGTGGAGCATGGTTTGTGAATGTAAATAAACCATCTAATTTCGAAACATTGTCTAGTGATGAAAAGGTAACATTAGATGAGCAGCTGGATAATATGATACATCAGAAATACACTTTTATTAATTACAATGGTCTACGTAAAACACGTTTGAATGAATATACGCAAAATAATACAATTAACCCATTTGATAATAAGGTAATTATTATTGACGAAGCTCATAACTTTGTAAGTCGTATAGTGAATAAAATAGGCCGTGATAAAATGGAAGACCCGACATTTATGTCGATAATTTTATATAAATTATTGCTAACTGCAGAAAATGCACGTGTTATTTTATTGACTGGTACACCTATGATTAATTATCCAAACGAAATAGGAATTTTATTCAATATATTGCGTGGTTACATTAAAAGTTGGTCAATACCTTTGGTGCAAGACCAAGGAAATGTTCGTACTTATGAACAAAAATTAAAATCGATGTTTAAAAAGCACCAAATATTGGATACTATTGAAATAATAAACAATCAAATTGTTTATACGCGAAATCCGTTCCATTATACAAATAAATATTATGGCGAAAACTACAAGGGTGTGAAAAAACAAGAAAGTGGTCATATTATGACAGATGCTGAATTGAGTGAACAAGTATTAAAAATGCTGCATGATGAAGGAATACATGTAGATGCTAAAAAAATTCGCGTTCAATATACAAAGGCCTTACCAGATGATTTGGAAAATTTCCAAAAAATGTTTTTGGAAGAAAGTTCGGGTCAAGTCAAAAATACAGATATATTAAAACGTCGCATATTAGGATTAACATCATATTTCAGAAGTGCGCAAGAAGGGTTAATGCCTGATTTCGATGAACAAAAAGACACTCATATAGAACATATAGAAATGAGTAATTATCAGTTTGAAAAATATGAAGAAGCGCGTTTACAAGAACGTAAAGTGGAAAAGAAAAAACGTGGTCCAAAGAAAAAGGATGATTTATATCAGGATTCTACGTCGACATATCGTATTTTTTCACGTGCTTTCTGTAATTTTGTGTTTCCAAATCCTCCTGGTCGTCCAATGCCAAAAGAAGACGATACATTGCAAAGTGCAATAGAAAATATGGATGATGAAGATATGTTAGATGCTTCACGAGTAGACGAAAACATAGATGGACGTTTATTGGAAGATGAAATAGAAGAACGTCAGTCAATCGCACGTGCAAGTAGTTATGACGAACGTATAAAAGATGCATTGCAATTTTTGAAAATGAACGAAGAAAATGTATTATCGCCAACAGGATTACAAACATATAGTCCAAAAATGTTGAAAATATTCGAAAATATAGACGATGATAGTTTTGTAGGAAGTCATTTAATATATAGTCAGTTTCGTACATTGGAAGGTATAGGTATTTTTAAATTAGTATTGGAAGCAAATGGTTTTCATGAATTGCGGGTTCGTAAAAATGCTTCACAAGAATACGAACTGGATATTCCAACTGATAAATTAGTAAAAGGAAAGATGTTTTCTCTTTACACAGGTACAGAAAGTCGTGAAGAAAAAGAGGTAATACGTAATATTTTTAATGGTAATATGAAAGCATTATCAACGACACTGCAAAATCAATTAAGAGAAGTACACGAAGATAACTTACGTGGGGAGTTGGTAAAAATATTTATGATTACAGCGTCAGGAGCAGAAGGTATTTCATTGAAGAATGTACGTTATGTTCACATTATGGAACCCTACTGGCATCCGGTCCGTGCCAATCAAGTAATTGGACGCGCTCGTCGTATTTGTAGTCATTCAGAATTACCAAAAGAAGAGCAAAACATTAAAGTATTTATGTATTTAATGAAATTTTCCAAAGACCAAATAGACAATTTAATGTCGGTAGAATTAAAAACAAATGATACTAGTCGTTACGATACTAAGAATAAAGACCCAATTAGTAGTGATGAATCATTGTATGAAATTATGAATGTAAAAGATGGAATTTCCAAACAATTATTAAAATCAATCAAAGAAGCTGCTATGGATTGTGCGATTCATAGTAAATCAAAATCGGGAGAAGTATTAGAATGTTATTCTTTTGGAAACGAAACAGATCCCAAATTTTATTCTTATCGTCCAAATATTGAAAATGAAGATCGCGACGCTAATTTGAAAGCATTGAACAAGAAAAAAGAAGTATTTAAAGCCAAACGTAAACGCGTAAATGGTATAGATTATGCATTACGTTATGATAACGGAAAGGCAACAAATAAATTATATGATTTGGATAGTTTCATGCAAGCAAAAACCAACCCAAATATAACAGCATTATTGGTTGGATTATTAGTAGAGGAAGACGGACGTGAATATGTAGATTACAATGTTTAAATGAAAAAAAATAAAAAATGTAAAAATTGATATTAAATTGCAAAAGTAAATTAATATTAATCAAAATGGTAAAACTCGATATTGTAGATACTGGAAATATTGTAGGGAAAAGTGTGAAAAAACAAAATAGTAGGAAAGTAATACCTGATGAAACATTTGCAATTGATGTTGAAGAAAACACGATAAATTGTGGCGATGATGATTGTCTGTTGCGTTATTTCGTAATATCCGGTGTTATTATGTTTATCGGTGTGGTAACATTATTAGTAATGTTTGTTTAGAACAATAAAATTAAACTAAAAAGATAATAAAGTAAAAAACATAATTAATCTAGCCAATGCAAGACATAAGTCAAATGATGGATTTTTTTAAATTTCAGTTTATCACATCATCCATGAAAGACATGAATAATGAAACAACCATTTTATTAGTATTGTTATATGGATTTTATTATTGTTATACAAATATTTCAAAATCTATCTTTGATACAATGTTGTTTCGTTTAAAACATATGCAATTTAATAGAAAATATTCAATAGTATTTAGTGGACAGAAAATCACAAAACATGGAATGTGGTCTTCTAGAACAGAAACATTATTTTCCGACAATTTTCGCGCATTATGGAATTATATTAATCAAAAAAATATAAATATATACGAAAATCGCGAATGCCATAGTAGGCAAGTTAACTATGATAATGAAATTGTGAATGAAAGCAATACATATATTGTATATCAAACTGAACCATTTGAAATAACAAATTTTATTTATGGTAGAGTAGAATATAACGTAATAGAAAATGATAATCAAAAACAAGAATCATCAGCTGTGAATGAAATCGAAAAAATAGAATTAACAATATTTTCTTATACAAAAAATGTATATGAAATACAAGATTTTGTAAAAAACGTGCGTATAGATTACAACCATGAAATAGAAAACAGCCGTATAAACAAGCGATTTATTTACAGCTTAAAAAACATAGATAGTAAAGAAGAAGAAATTAAATGGTTGGAAAAAGAAATAACAACAACACGAAATTTCGAGAACATGTTTTTTCCAAATAGGAAAGAAATCATGGAAAAAATAGATTTTTTTCTTAAAAATAAAGAATGGTATACTCATGAAGGACATCCATATTCATTGGGTATAGGGTTACATGGTGTACCAGGTACAGGAAAAACATCGTTTATTAAGGCATTGGCAAAGTATACAAATCGACATTTGATTGTAATACCTTTAAATAAAATTAAAACAGAAAACGATTTTTATGATGCCTATTTCGAAGAACAATATTCGACAAATAATGTAAAAAATATAGAATTCAAAGATAAGATTATTGTTTTCGAAGATATCGATTGCATGTCAGATATTGTCAAAAAACGCAATGTATATGAAAATGATGAAGCAAAAGAAGTACATACAACATATGAAAATAGTGAAACAAGTGATATAGATGACAATAATAGTACGAATAATGAATCAAAAAATGACAAAAATATCAGTGAAATATTAATTAATGCAGCATGTAGTATGAATAACAATGCAAATACAAATAGATTTAAGAAAAAAACCGAAGAATTCACATTATCTTTTTTATTGAATACATTAGATGGTTTACTGGAAACGGATGGTCGAATACTGATAATTACAAGTAATCATTATCGTAAATTAGATCCGGCTTTAACTAGACCAGGTAGAATAGATATAGAAATAGAAATGAAACCCATAGGATTTGATACCATTAACGAGCTGTATTATCATTATTACAATGAAAATATTCCAAGAAAATATCAGCAGAAAATGAGGACAATTACAATAGCTCCATGTGATTTAATTAATATTCAAAAAACATCGAATATGACAAAAACAAAATTTATAAATAGCATATTGCAAATGAGGCAATAAGTTAATTGTATTTTTCTGGATTTGTTTATTGAGAGTATTATTCTTCATTGTTATTGTGAATATTTTCAATGGTATTTTCAATATTTTTTTCAACAACTTGGATTTTTTGTTCCTGAATAGCATCTATGTTTTCAAGCATTTTTTCTTGAATTTCGTTCATATGTGCTTTCATTTCTTGTTGTGTTTCTTCTAGCACTTCAATACGTTTAATTAAATTTTGAATAATTATATTTTCTTCTTTTTGAATATTATTATTATTATTATTATTATTATCATCTGAGTTTGATTTTACGTCAATTAGTATTTCTTCTTTCTTAAAAATATCTATATCTTTAGATACATCATTTACCAATTGTTCACTATCTATATTTTTTATTTCTTTTTTACTAGTATTTGTGGTGCCATTTTCATTAAGTGTTTTCTCTTCTTGTTTATCAAAAATGTCATAAGAACGTTCTTTCATTTTTTCGTGAATAAGTGAATCTACATTAGAAATAGGTTCTTCTTTAATATTGTCCCCAAAATCGATTGCATCTGGAACATGAATTTTCATATATTTAGTAAATTCGCCTTGTCGTTTTTCCAGATTGTTTTCAAATTCACTGCGTTTCTGTTTCTGTATTTCTTGATGCGTCAATACTTTAGGGTCAACTATATTATTCTTCACATTATCTTGTAAAGTGTTTGATTTAATAGAATTTAATTGTTGTAACATGGATGAAATAAATTCTTTATTTAGTTCCATCAATGGTTTATTAGCTGTGGTAGTTTGATTCAATGTAGTATTAAAAATAGTAATTACATTATTGTATTGTGTGTTTGTCAAACCTTTAAATGCTTGATTGTCGCGTAAAAGTTCCCACAACATTTCTTTATTTTCGTTGGTATTCATTTATGTAAATTAATAATAAAATTTTATATTGTTTTTGTTTGTTTTGAATTTAATAAAGATTTAGATGAATTTTTTTCACATGTTTAATATATAATGTCTAGCTGTGATATTCAAACAAAGAATAAGGTAATGAGTGTTTTAAATAAACAACAACATAAAAACACCATTTCTAAAATTAATGATTTAGTAAATCAAATTCCATGTGATATTCGCCAAAATGGTGGTGGCATGACAAATGCACAATATGCACAATTACTTGCTTTAATCATGTCAATAATCGTGGCAATAAATGCTGTAATGGAAGTAAAGGAAATTCAATCGGCACAATGTGATTTACCAACAATGATTCTGAACTCATTATCACAATCACAACATTGTACAAATCAATCAAATGCATTAAATAATGCTATAACAGCTGCTGTAGCGAAAGTAACTGGAGCAGCAGGACTTGGTGTTGGTACCTACTTGTTATCAGAAGATAAAAAAGAAATAGAAGATAATAAAGAAACAAAAGGTGGAAGAAGAGTTAGAAAAGCAAGAAAATCAAGAAAATCAAGAAAAACTAAAAAATCTAAAAAATCTAGAAAAGTCAAAAAATCTAGAAAAACAAGAAAATCTAGAAAATCTAGAAAGGCATAATTTTTAAAATTCGTATAATTTTGATATAATATCCATATCAAAATTATTTATTATTCAAAACATTTATCAGTATTGCTTTAATGTTCTTTTAGTTCTTCTTCGTTTTTTTTTAATTGTAGAATTGTTTCTATTTTTATGTCTTTTACCTCCGCTAAGTCCAGCGGCACTAGAGAGCCAGTTACCAACAGATACACTTGCTTCAGCAATAGTCGTAAGCCCATCTTGGATGGTGTTACTCGCAACATTATCCCCCATACCAGCGGCACTAAGTGCTGTGTCAGCTAAATATGTTGTTACTGGATCTCCCATCACCCTACTAGCCATAATCGCCATATTCTCAATTTCAGTATATTGCGGAACTGCAGTTTGAATTCCACTTCTTGTAGTCATAACATCTATAAATTTTTGTTTAATTTTATCATGTTCGTCATCAACAAGGTCTAATCTCATTGAATTTAACGTGTTAAATTTTTTCACGGCAAGACCCTTAATATATTCTTGATATAACATGCCATTGCGTGCAGTTTTATCGCTGCCAAGTTGATTACCAAGTAATGCATCAGTTGGCTGTCCAGTGCGCGCAATAATGTCAGTATTTTTCACTAAATCAAGTGCAATGAATTCAACGACATCTTCTTCACTTACATTTAATACCTGAAAAACTCGTTCACCACGGATATTTTTTCCGTATGGGAAACCATTTGAAGCAATGGTTTGAACAATACCGGCAGCTTCGCTAATAGAACCTGCAGCATTGGCAGCTTTTTCTGTAAAATAATTACCCCATGCCGCAAGCATTCCATCTTGTTCCGAGGTGGTCTCAAAATTGGTTTGTGATTCACTAGCGCGTTTTGCGATATCTTCTGGTGTTTGTTTCGTTAAAAACTGCAATTTTTTGATACTATGTTCGGAAACCTCAAACGATAATTGTTGGTCAATCTGCAATGGTCTTAGACATTCGACACCATTCATGAATGTTTCCATCCATTCTGTTCCAACTTTTTGTAAAGTAGATACTGCGCAAAGTTCGTTAAATAACTCATCGCTACACATAGAAGCAGCCGCTAACAATGCCGAGAAGAATGTTCCAAAAATAGGAATTGTGTCAAAGAACCCTTTTATTGAAGTTGCTGCAGCAACAATCTTAGTATTTCCCAAAATCAAGGATGAGAATATTGTAACAGAAACCATAGCAATTTCTTGTTTGTCCTTGTTATATTTGTTATAACGTTGTTGTTCCACCCAATCTATATTAAGACCTTCGCGCGCTTTTCGCACCGAATCATAACTTGTTATAAACAATTTCTTTTTTTCTATTTCACTCAATTGTAACTTATTTAATTCTTCATCGGTTAGTTCACTTACGCCCTTTATTTTTGTTTCCAATCCATTGTCTATTTGTTGTTCTTCTTTTTCCGGCAACGACTGCAGTTCGAGCTTTATAGTATCATACTTTGTTTTATTTTCTTCTAAAAATGCAAGTTGTGCTTTACTACTTTTATCACCTTTGCCGTATGTATGCGTTGAATCAATGCCGCCATACGCTCCTAAGCCAAAAGTGGTGGATATAGTTCCCAATATTCCTTCTATATCACCCAATCCTTTTCCACCTGTCCATTCACCCATTTTTAACTTAAAATTATTACAAACATCGCGTTGCAATGAATTAAACGCTTTTATAACGACGCGCATTAATGTCGGGTGTGATGCTAAATAGATTAAAGAATTTTGCGTAAGACTATTCACACTATTTGAACCCTTTTTTAATCCATTAAATGCAATAGTACTAATGGATTGTACATATTCGTATGTTGTTTTACTCTCGTCTTCTTTAACAAGACGTTCAAGTTCATCTTTATCCATTGATGTCTCGGTGAACTTAAACATATCGCCAATATAAACAATAATTTTCGTATTTACCTGTGTTGTCATGTTCCCAGATAATGTTCCAGCAAAATGTTTATCACCTAAAAGTTCCATAATCACATTTTTTGTCCTATTTATTTTATTGCCCCAATTAGTATAGGCGGATTCTGCGCGTCTTTCAGCTCGCACTAGTGATTTCTGGAATGCCTTTTTAAATTCACTATTATTTTCATAATGTTTAAATAAAATTTCCAATTCGGTTGGTGGAGTGAATTTAATAATATCACCATTATTTCCATTGTAATAGCGCTTTAATTCTGCTAATTTTGAGATAATATTATCATTCTTGTAACCTTCAAAAGATATCTTATATTGATGTGATACCGAAGCATTTGGATTAACACCGGTTTTTATCATTCTCAAAAGAGTTTTTGCAACAACGTCCCCGCGTTGACGTATTCTTATTTTCAAATCCTCTATTGTCTTTTCTATTTTTATATTTGTTTTATCAATTAATCCAAATTGTGAATCATCATATTCGCCAATCGCGTTTCGATAAATAAAATCTCTTGCGCTTTCAAAAATTGTATCATCATCACCATGAACACGTTTAGTTTCTGCTGCTTTCTGTCGTTCCTCTTTTTTATCCATGTAAGCTTTGTCAATTTTCGCCTTGTTATCGTCCAGTTCTTTTTGTCTTTCTTTATCACGTTGCTTTAATTCTTTTGCGTCTTCTTCCCGGACACTTTCGATAGTAGCATATTTATCAGTATCCAATTTTATTAATTTTTTGCCAAGTGAAATTATATTACATTGCAATACTCTTGGTGACATTTTGACTTTATTTCTCGTTATGGTAACGCTACATCTTTGCGATGTTTGTTTCGAATTATCACCCTTTTCCTTACTCAACTTAATATATTCTTCTATCGAACCAACCCCAGCTAAATAATCTTTCACAAATGCATCATCTGAATCTGTTAATTTATTTTTTAACCCAATTATACGAAGCAAATGTAATTGAAACCATTCTTTTGATTCTATAATTTCCTTATTAACTCCATCAGGAAGTGGTTGCGATTTTACATAACTTATTATGGTATCTTTAATATTATCGTATTGTGTAGTTAGTAATGTATAAACCGCGTCAAGTTGACTAACACTTTGTTTTTTGCTTAATTCTTGTATTGTTTCGTCATCCATGCCTGCAAAAAGCCTTAGTTGTTTTTCATTGAATAGTATATCTCCTTTTTCTTTGTACATATTTTTCACCTTCTCAAAAATTTTAAATATGCTTTGTATTCTTGTTCGCACAATTACCAAACCATCCAATGTTTCATTTAAACTTGCAATATTCTTGTCAAAATTTTTATTAAATATACCAGGAGTAACTAAAACTATGGTGTTATCACCCGGTTTAACTGGCGTCACCGACATTTCTTTCACATCCGTCGGGGCATCCGTCTGGGCATCCGTCGTTTTTTTTAGCTTATAAAAAACTCGTCCTTTAAATTCTTTCGCGTCAACACCTATACCAATAATGTTAGTATTTATTTGTTTGTTCAATTCTTCTTTTATGTTTTCAAAATATTTTCCGTCATCCTTAGCCACATTATATATTTCTTTAATTTTATCATATGAATCGTTAGACTTTATAGGTAGTTGAGAATATAATTCAACAATATCATTTACATATTGACGAATATGTAATGCATGTTTTATTGGTTTATAATTACGAAGTACTTCTTGAATATATTCGGTAAAATCGTCGAAATAATCTGTTTCCTTAAGTGATACAAATTTTTCAGTTTCGTCATAGGAATCATCATCATAACCAGTATCATTTCCGAAGAAATCCGTCGTTGGTTCTTTTTTTATGCGTTCAACTCTATACAATGCAACTCCTTCTTTCTCTGTATTCTTAATTTTGATTGCAATATTCTTTGCTAATACACTTATATTTTCAGCAACATTTACAAATGAATTAACGTCTAAAATATCTTTAAGAGTTTGAATATTATCACGAAATGTAGCATTGTCATTATTATCTTTAGATGTATAAATAAATTTCCGACTTTCTTCAGACAAAAAGCCCATCCATTTAGCAATTTCTATGGCGGATTCCCCACCTGCTTGTTTGGGTCTTTTACTCTTTTTTTTGTCTACTATGATTTTTCGAGTAAAACTAGGGTTCTTCTGTATTTCCCCTAACACATATTTTTCACATTTTTCTATGTCTGATTTGTCTACATTGCAATTTGTGCAAAATAGTTCTATTTTATCAATATAATCATCTCGCAAATCAACTAGTTCCCTATTTTTTTCGTCATCGGTCAAACTCATGTTTTTTTGTATTTTTTCCAACTCTTTTTCATATTCACTTTCTAGAATTTGTCTCATTTCATATTCTATGCACTTTGATATATTGGCACCTTTAGTTTTACCGCCAAACATTATGCTTTTTCCACCTGCTTGAGAAGGTCTATCACTGCAACCTTGACTGCGTTGTGTTAACAATGCAACTATATTAGGTCGTCCTATTGTTGCCTGATTTATAAAATCGTCGAAATGTTCCATTTCTTCCTGGCTTAGATTTTTTTTGGATGCATATTCCCTGAAATGATTGTTTGCTTTCTCAAGTACGGACTTATTCGGAACAAACGCACACGCTTTTAATGTTTCTATAGCCATTGTTGCGTTAATAGCTTGTTTTAATACGGCTCTAGTGTTCTTGACACAACATTTATATCCTTTGCTTTGTTTTCCATTTGAATCAAATTCTGTATTATTATATACGTGCAATTGGTCACATAAAAATCGTCCATTTTTCAAATTATCAATAGATGGAGCTTTAATTCCTTCATCAGGATTTGCTCCACATTTATATTTATTTTCATATTCTCCATGTAGCAAGTATTGATTATCCATCTCATACATTTTTGTTAATTCCTCTATTCCTTTCTCATTTAATTTAGTTAAATACTCCCCAAAATGAGTACGCAATTTTTCGACCAAATCATCTTTACCATAAATTAAAAATTTATTATTTGAAATCACATTATTTTGTTGTTCATTAAGAGAAGTAGGCAATATACTAACAACATTTTTAAAAGATGGCATGACAATTTTAGCTCGTTGCGCAGGGTCCAATAAATAAACAATATAATATAGTAGTCGTGTATCGATGTTGCTTAATATATCATTCGAACCATCACCACCAGTTTGAAATTCGTCGTCGTCACTATCGGACTCGCTATCGGACCCTCCACCATCAGTATAATATGGATTTCCTCCTTTCATAGCAAATATTGGATCTGAATGAATCATATTATTATTAGTCATATTTATATATATATATTTTATGAGATATTTTTAAAATATATATTGCAATAAATACATTAGCATTTTTGCTTCTGCTCTAAACAGATGTGTTAAAATAATCGTTTCTGCATTTGTGTACTTCATCATCGGATAAACGTTTTGATAAAAATTGTTCCCATGTTTGTTTTTCTTTTAGCATAGTAATAATAAAAAATAAGCAATACATTCCACATTCTGTATTTTTACGTTGGTGAACTATTTTATCATTATAACCATAATGAATATTTAAATTCATGTTTTCTCCTTGTTTGAGTATGCATTTAGCCAATTTAGTAATTTCAGAAGGTACGGGATTATCATTAGTCGTTTTTACGCTATCAAAATAATATAAATACTTGTTTCTCAAATTTAAATACATTGCAACCCAATGAGACCCGCCTTGGTTGTGTTTATCTAAATTAAATATAAACCCAATTTTATATTTCCCATGTTTAATTTTGTCTTCCAATTTAAAATTTACTAATTCAGGCCATACATATTGTGTATTTCCAGTATAACTATCTTTTTCATAATAATCAATGGGAGAAGGTCCAATAAATTCAAAACATTTGTATTTACGTTCATATTGTTTCATAACATCTTGAATATCGCTTGATGAAAGCCATGTGCGGTCATTTTTTAACCAACTTGGAGGATGAGTTGGTGCAAAAGAATTCACTAATTCGCGTCCTAATTTATTAGGTATAAATTCACGTCTTAACCAACACGATTCTTTATTGCATACATTGTGGTATTTATATCGTAAAAATTCCCATATCTCTTTAGGGTTTGTTGTTTTAATGGGGTCATCCTTGTGACGTTTATTATAGGCATTTTTAAGTTTTTCCAAATCATCTTTGTCGTAGCACGTAAAATCAAAATCATTATCACTTAATGGGCTACAAGATAGTTTTTCAAAATTTTTATCAGGCATAAATTATGAATAGAAAATATATTTCACATGAAAAAATAATTATATTTGAAAAATATAAGAATGAGTGCTAGTTTAAGAAAAGTCGTAAATGCAGGAAATATAGATAATTTAAGAGATATACTACTGAAAAAAAATTCGTTTACAGAGAAAGAAATAGATAATGAAATTAATGAATTAAAACGAAAGAAAAATTCAGCGGTACTCGATATGAATAATACAATAAGCGATGAAACATTTAATAAAATGATAGAAATGTTATCGGATTATCAAAAAGCTAAAATATTAGATGCTAAAATGCAAACAGATACACGTAGACATATGCAATCTTATTTAGTTGGTGGCAAAAAAAAATCAAGAAAAAATAACAAAAAAAAGAAAACAAAAAAGGTAAAACGAAAATCAAAAAGAAAAAAAAACTAAAAAACACCACAATTAGTTTGGTCCATAAGTTTCGGCGAATTCCATGGTTTTGTAAACCCAAATTCTTCAAGTGATTTTAGAACATTGTCGTTATATGTATTGAAAAATTCGGATACATTTCTAGATAACACAAAAAGTGAAACTGCTTTATTATCTGATACAATAGCATACTCGTAATAATTATTTATGACTGGACCTAATTCTATTACCCAGTAAGGTGCTGGATACAAATCTTTTAGTTGTACTGTAAGATAACCGCCATAATCTCCTTCCCTGTAAAAGGCAACGCCGGTAATGGAATCAATCTTATCATTTTCGTCTAATTCTTTATTTAGTACAGAAATATTTTTGTTTTCTAGCAATCCATAATTAGCTGTTGAACAACGTCCATTTTTTTGAAATGTATCGTCAAATTTATCACTATAAACTTGATACCATTTGCCTAGATATTGTTCAACATTAAGATAATCGACTGCCATGTATTCTTTGCCAAACGCACAACCAATGATGCTAAAAAAAACCAAAAATGCAGAATACATTAGTACTAATTAACAAGTTAATATCTTTATGTGATTTGTACAAATACATTTAGCATTTTTTTGGTTTATTTTTGAAATCGTTGCGCTGATAGCGGGTTGAATTATTAAAAACTTCACTATCATTAAATTCTTTCCCGTTCGTTTTCATTTCTGGAACACTAAATAATAATCCATGTTGAAAAGGAGGAGGTAGATTTTGCAAAGGATAAGAATACATGTTACTATTTGTAGAAGGAACATATTCACGTTGGTCACATTTTTGTAGAGCAAATGTGGTATTACGCAATTGTGTTTCCGTATCTACATTATTAGCAAAGCCGCTCCATGGAGCTTTAGAATTTCCTGGATAAAATTGTTTCTGACTATCATATACATTGTGTATGGCCAATGGTTCGTTAACTGGTTTGCGTATATTTACAACAGGCATTTTCACATATTTGGTAGGAGTTGGTCGTACATTCATATTAGGTTCTAATGGTCTATCAGTAGTATTTCGTTGAAACATGCGCTGATTTATTTCATTATTACGTTCGTCATTACGAATACAAACACCATTTATTACGTTATACATACGATTCATATACTAATTAAATAGAAAATAAATTAGTATATGAATTTATTAAATTATAAACATGTCAAGTTTTACATGGGGAGTGAGAATACACACATGCTATAAAGCAATCTACTTTGGAAATATAGTACAAAAGAATGAAGTATGCTCATATATAAAGGAGCATTGTCTTTACCTTTTGAGCTAAATAATCTAAAGGCAACTAAACCAATCGACCCAACAAAAACAACAAAAAAGAAAAGCATCAAAAAGTAAAAGTAATTACAATATTGCGCATCAAAAGGAGTGAAAAATCCTGACCCATTCGAATTAGAAGATTCTTCAAACATTATATAATATAACACAATATATTTATTGAAAATGATTAAAGATAAATAATAGTATAACTTTATGTGCGGTATTTTTGCCTTAATGTGTAATGCAGACGAAAGTGTCATCGAAAAAGAGTTTATGAAAGGAAAACAGCGTGGACCTGAATATTCATCTTTGAACAAAATAAGTCTTGTAAATTCAAATAATAACTTTTATTTGGGATTTCATCGTCTTGCTATTAATGGTTTAAATAGTGGTTCTCATCAACCAATATATTACAATAATATTCAGTTGATTTGCAATGGTGAAATATACAATTATAAGCAACTTTATAAAATGATGGATATGACTCCTTCTACTGATTCGGACTGCGAAGTAATTATTCATTTATATTTGCGTTATGGTATTGAAGAAACATTGCGTATGTTAGATGGTGTATTTGCTTTTATTATTTATGATAATAGTGAAATACAAAATCCTAGAATAGTTGTTGGACGTGACCCGTATGGTGTACGCCCTTTATATAAAACATATTCAAAATCAATCAGAAGTTTTTGTGGGTTTGCATCTGATATGAAAATGCTTCATACTTTATGTCAACGTGAAGGCAATATTGAAATAGAATATTTTAAACCAGGTAGTTATTCGGTATATAAAATAGAAGACCAATGTTGGGAAGCAGAAATAAGTGAACAACCTTATAATATTATTACTAATACATTTTTAGGTGATGAAAATCTAGTGTCAATTGAAGAAATCGAATTTAATATTACTCGTTTTTTGATGTCTGCTGTAAAGAAACGCGTTGAAACGACCGAACGACCAATTGCATGTTTACTATCGGGCGGTTTAGATAGTTCATTGATTTGTTCCCTTGTAAATCGCGAAGTAAAAATGCATACGGGAAAAACAATAGAAACATATAGTATTGGATTAGCTGGTTCGGATGATTTGAAATATGCACGCATTGTAGCAGATTATTTAGGTACTCATCATAATGAAGTAGTTGTAACCGAAAAAGAAATGTTGGACGCGATTCCTCAGGTAATTTATAACGTGGAAACATATGATACAACAACAATTCGCGCAAGTGTTGGTAATTATCTGGTTGCAAAATATATAAGTGAACATAGCGAAGCTAAAGTTATATTTAATGGGGATGGTGCTGATGAATTAATGGGTGGTTACCTATATTTTCATAAATGTTCTGATAGCATTGAATTTGATAAAGAATGCAAGCGCTTAATGTCAAATATTCATAGTTATGATGTGTTACGTTCAGATAAATCTATTTCTTCAAATGGACTAGAGGCACGAACTCCATTTTTGGATCGTTATTTTGTACAATATTATATGTCTATACATCCGAATATTCGCAATCATAATTATTTGAAAAAATGTGAAAAATTTTTGGTAAGAAATGCATTTTCAAAAGTAAGCTTTGATGGAAAGCCATTAATGCCAACGGAAGTGTTGTGGCGAACAAAAGAAGCTTTTAGTGATGGTGTAAGCAAACAAATCCGGTCATGGTATGAAATTATTCAAGAACATATAGAAACACTTGACGAAGAAAATATGTTTTTATCAAGTCATTATTATTGGAATAAACCAATTACAAAAGAACAACAATATTATCGTCATATATTTGAAAAACATTACGAAGGGCGTTCAAATATAATTAAATATTTTTGGATGCCAAAATATGTTGATGCAACAGATTCAAGTGCGCGAACATTGAAAATCTATAATGATGTAAAGCAAAACATGTAAATATTGCCTTTGAAAAAATATTACTATAATATAATAATGAAAAACGTAGAAAAAATTTATTATATTATATTATTTGCAACCTATTTTATATATGTAACTACTTTTATTGGAATAGCGTCTTTTGCGCCCGAATATTTAGAAACGTTACAAACTACATTTAATGTGTATATTGCATTAATTTTATTGTGGCGATTTCATCCTTTGCGTAAATATAAATTTACTGATTTTGATCAACAAATAATATTCAGTGCGGCGATTTTTATGTTATCTTCGACATCACTCACAAGTGTTGCGCGAATATTTAAAATTCCAGAAAAAATTCTTGAAGACACATCATAATTTTTTTACCAATAATAATATCCATATCATAATCTTTTTGTGTCTTGCGATGATATTTAACATTCATAAAAGCATTTGCCATATTTTTGATTAAGTATTTTTGATTAATTTCACCCAATAATTTGGATTTAACTAATCGTTCTACCATTGTTGTATAATGAAGTGACGAAACATAGGGGTCGATGTGTAAATAATATACATTGTCGTCATTCATATCATCGTAATATACATCATCTATAAAACATATTTTAGCTTCTTTCGGTAATCGTGTTGTGCGCAATAAATCTTTGTACGTTTTATCATGACTAGTGCGTTTTGGTTCTATCACGCGTCCATTAATCATAAAAGCGTATATAATTTTTGAAAAAATAGGTTGATTTAACTTGTATTCAAAATATTGTTTAATTAACTGAACCCATTCTTTTGGACCTTGATTATTTGTGTAAATCATAATGGTAACGTTATATTGTTTTTTTACATCAAGAACATATCTTATAATAGAAAAGATTTTAGGACGCAATATTTCAGGATATAAATCCATTATATCACAAAAAAGTTGAAAAGGTATGGGTTGGTGTATATAATTTTGCAGTGTATAGTAAAATAGACCAAAATTTTGAAAAAAACCCAATGTTTCATCTAAATCAAAAACAATTACATGTTTGTTATGTGTTGTTAGCATAATATATGCGAATATTATTATATTAGCAAATTTATTAAATCAATTATAATATTAGACTAATATATGGAACAACTTTTAAACCACGATGACTATAAAAAAATTTTAGATTATTATGATATTCCTATCCCAAAAACTCGTTCCAAGATGAAATCAACCGCGGAAGATGTTTTAGCCAATAAATTATGTAGATGCATAAAAAAAGTGAAAAAATCACGCAAAGATAAAAGTGAACGTATTCCTACAGGTATTTGTCGTGATTCTGTTATTCACCGAAAAAAATTGGATATATATCAGTTTCAATGTGAAAAAAAGTCAAGTTTAAAGAATTTCAAAGGAAAAACATATAAAATACGAAAGCGTGCAAAATTCAGCAAAACGCGAAAAAATAAAAAATGAGTTGAAATAAAAAAAATGCATAATATATGGATAGTAAAACAAAAAGTTCTTCAAGAAAAAAATCTAAAAGTAAATCATCGAGTAAAACTATGAAAAAAACATCTAGTTCAATAGAAAATAAAAAACGCTACAATGAAGATTTTTCAAAAATATTAAGTGAATTGGAAACAATATTAATGCGCCAAGGAGAACCTTTTAAAGCACGTGCATACAAAAAAGGCGAAGAAACAATATTAACTATGAACGAGGATATAAATACTTATAAACAATTAGAAGGCAAACCTGGAATGGGTTCAGCAATTTTAAAAAAACTGAAGGAATTTGAAGAAACTGGGAAAGTTGGTTATTTAGAACGTGAACGTGTTAACCCAATTAATGTATTTACTCAGGTACATGGAATAGGAATTAAAAATGCTAAAGAAATTATTGAAAAGGGTATTACCACAATAGAGGAACTTAACAAACATCCTGAAATGCTGAACAATGTTCAAAAAAAAGGGTTAAGATATTACGAAGATTTAACTCATCGCATCCCTCGTGAAGAAATAGAAGTATATGATAAACAAATACAAAAAGTGTTTGATACAATATTTGTATCACAAAAAGACGATGTGTCATTTGAAATAGTAGGAAGTTATCGTCGAGGCCTTGCAAGTTCAGGAGACATCGATTTAATTATTACTTCCAAACTAGATAATAAGAAAGTATTTGCCGATTTTTTAGACGGGTTAATAAAAGAAAAAATCATAATAGAAGTATTAAGTCGTGGTAAAGTTAAAAGTTTAACGATTGGTCAATTAGAAGGGAAAAAGGCTCGTCGCTTGGATTTTTTATATGCCCCACCAGATGAATATGCTTTTGCTGTATTATATTTTACAGGTTCAAAAGCTTTTAATACAATTATGCGGCATCACGCACTTTCTAAGGGAGTAACACTAAATGAACATGGTTTGTATAAAATGGAAAATAAAAAGAAAGGCGATAAAATAGTTGGGGAATTTTTAAGTGAACAAGATATTTTTTCGTATTTGGGTTTGGAATACAAAACTCCAGAACAAAGAAAAAATGGAAATGCTATAGTAAAACTAACTAGTGATTCTATAAAAAAATCCGAACAAGAAACAAAAACAAATCAAAAACCTAGTGTTCAAAAAGTACTAAATACTAAAAAATCATCATCTAAAAAATCAAGTCCAAAAACATTGAAACAAACAACTCCACCACCTGCAAAATCGTCTTCTAAAAAAATCAAAACTGCTAAAAAACGCCTAAATAAAACCCCGAAAGTTACTATTAAAAAATCAAGTCCGAAAACAATTAAAAAGGTATCGTCAAATAATAAAGGAAAGCCAAAAACAATGACTATCAAAAGAAAGGTAGTACCAAAACGTGAAATTAAATTGCATATAAAGCAGTTCTTATCTAAAAACATCGATTATTTAGATAAACTGGAAGAATCAATGTTAGTAAAAATGATGGAGCATGCAAATGAGCAATATTATAATGAAAAAGCATTAATGAATGACAATCAATATGATATTTTAAAAGAATTTGTAGAAAAGAAATTTCCCAAAAATGAAGTGTTGAAAAAAATTGGAGCACCAATTATTAAAAACGTGAAAAACAAAGTAACGCTTCCTTATTTCATGGGGTCAATGGACAAAATTAAACCCACTACAAATGCAATAGAAAAATTCATAGAAAAATATCCAAAGGATTATATGTTATCTGTAAAATTGGATGGTGTCAGTGGTTTATATTCAACAGAAAATGGCGAAGAAAAACTTTATACACGAGGTGACGGACGTGTTGGTCAAGATATTAGTTATTTAATACCTTATTTACGTTTGCCCAAAAAGGAAAATATTACTATTCGTGGAGAATTTATTATTTCAAAAGAATTGTTTGCAAAACATTATGCAAAATCTTTTAAAAATGCGCGTAATTTTGTTTCGGGATTAATGAATTCTAAATCAGTAGATGCAGATGTTATGAATAATATTGATTTCGTAGCATACGAAGTAATAGAACCAGTATTGAAACCAAGCGACCAATTCAAGTTGATGGAAACGCTGGGTGTAAAAGTGGTGCATCATGTACAATGTGATTCTATTACAAATGATTCTCTTTCTAAAAATTTGGTGGCTTGGCGTGAAGGATATAGTTATATTATGGATGGTGTAATTGTAACACATAATGAAATTTATCCTCGCCAAGAGAAAAATCCCGAATATGCATTTGCATTTAAAATGGTTTTGACAGACCAAGTCGCAGAAGCGAAAATAGTCGATGTGTTATGGTCTCCAAGCAAAGATGGGTATTTAAAACCACGTATACGTATTGAACCTATTGAATTAGGAGGTGTAACTATTGAATATGCTACTGCTTTTAATGCTGCATTTGTGGTAGAAAAAAAATTAAATTTAGGTGCAATGGTAAAGATTATTCGTAGTGGTGACGTGATTCCTTATATTCAGGAGGTAATCGAACCGGCAGAAGAACCAAAAATGCCTGATGAAAAATATTATTGGAATAGTACTCATGTAGATATTATTTTGGAAGATAAAGACCAAAATGATGAGGTATTAGAAAAAAACATTACTATGTTTTTTCAAACACTAAAGGTGAAACAATTGAGTGAAGGAACGGTGCGCAAGTTAATGAAAGGGGGATATCGAAGTATTTGCAAAATTTTGGAAATGACGAAAGATGACTTTATGAAAATAGAAGGTATACAAGAAAAAACGGCAACGAATTTATCAACAGGTATTAAAGCACAATTAGAAAAAGCGAAATTGCCAGTATTGATGACTGCATCGAACAAATTTGAGCATGGGTTTGGTACTAAAAAATTTGAAGCGATATTAGAAGGATATCCTGAAATAATTGTCTCGCAAGAATCAAATGAAGCAAAAATAGAAAGGCTTGCAAACGTAAAATCTATGGCAAAGAAAACCGCAACTAATTTTGTAGAACGCATAGGCGAGTTTACTGCATTTTTGGAAAATTGCAAATTAACATACAAATTAGAAACAAGTGCAAAAATAGAAAAAGAATATGATATTAATCATGTATTGTTTCAAAAACATATTGTTATGACAGGTTTTCGAGATGAAGAATTTATTAACAATTTGAAAAATAAATACAATGTAAAACAAAGTGCGTCTGTATCGAAAAATACATTTGCATTGTTAGTAAAATCTCATGATGATGGTTCTAGTAAGGTAGAAAAAGCAAAATCATTAAATATTATTATTATGACAAAAGATGAATTTGCGAAAGCATATTTGTAATAGAAATTTCCAATAACATCATTCGATTATTGTATCATGAATTAAATATTATATTATTTTAAACTCGCAAATAATATAATTTCAAATGGTAAGAAGAATTAAAATTCGTATTCAGTAATTTCTTTATAAGTTGGATTATTTTTTATTTTATCTATTTCTTCTTTTGAATAAATATTTAAATATTCTTTATTTAAATAGTATTTTTTTCTATCAGATGTAAATTTTGATGAACAATTTACTCTATCAAAGGTAGAATTAGTTTGTTGAGGTTTATAATTTAAGAATAATGATAACCTATCTAGTAATGAATTATCTTTGTCAGATAGATTTAAATAGTCATCATAATTAATAAATATTACTCTATCATTTCTGATTGAATACCATTTTTTTATAAAATGTAAATAATCTTCAATAAAATCCATTTTTGAATTTGTTATCCATTTACATTCTTTTGCCCATTTTTCAATAGACGGAAGCCAAGAAAATATATCTTTATAGACAATAATATATCTATTAGTATGATTTAAATCCCTTAACAATTTATCTAAATCTTCTAAAGAATTAATGATAAATGGATTATTATATTGTTTTGATTTATCTGTTACTGGTATCAAATTTTTATTATCATATATTCTAAAATGTTTGTGTGATGGCGAATATCGTTTTTCTCCATTCATAAAAGAAATATTATAATTCTTTTCTATAAAAGTTTGAACAACATTAGTGCCACTTCGCTGTAACCCATAAAGATAGTAATTCATTCTAAATAATTTAAATATATAATTTAAATTATTTAAACGAAACAAATCGAAAAGGATGAATTCACAAAAGCATATTTGTAATAAAATAAAAAGAAAGAAAAAATAAAAATTGATTTTAATTACAATCTTAAAATCAATGTAAACTAACAAAACGACATGTCAAGAATAGAATCTTTAATGTCATTACGTGCTGCAACCCACAATGGTTGGACAAAAATCAATCAACCATCAAACCATAGAGTAATCCGAATTGGTAATGCTTCAAATTGCAATGATGATTCTATTATTTACGATTTGAAGCTGAAACAAAATATCGAAAATGTTTTGCGTAAATATAATATTAGCGATGACTCCTATATATTGAACGAAATTAAAAACAAATACGAATATTCTTATGAAGTTAAGGTAAGTGAATCGAGTTATAAACAATTAGCAAATAATTGGGTGAAATAATTTTTAAGAAAGTAAATAACTTAAATAAATAACGTTTTTTATTATGTATAATGGTTTACAAATTATTTAGTTTTTTACTTTTATGCGCCACGTCAGGAGGATTTGTTTTTGAAGGTTCAACACGCCCCCTCGGTTATTTCGATCCGTTGGGATTTTCTAAAGAGGGTGATTTGGCGAACCAACAATTTTATCGCGAAGCTGAGCTAAAACATGGACGTCTTGGTATGGTTAGTGCCATTACTATTCCAATTATTGAAAAAATGACACATCAATCAGCGGTACATGATTTTGATGAACTTCCCATAGTAATGCAAATGGGTTTAACTGGTTTAATGTTTAGCTCTGAATTTGCATCTATGTTAAAAGGATGGAAAAACCCTTTTGAAAGCAATGAAAACATTTTTCGATTGAATGAAGAATATCAACCAGGTGACATTGGATTTTCACTGGGTGATGATTTAACTAGCGATAAAGGTAAAGAACTTTTGAATAAAGAATTAAATAATGGTCGTCTAGCGATGATTGCATCTGCAGGAATGATAGCACAAGAATTGGCGACGAACCAACCTATTTTTTAGATTACTTTTCATAAAAAGAACGAGTTTTTTTTCTTAAATAGTCATATTTCTCTTTATATTTAGCATACGAATATGTAGTCAACCTATGATAAATAAAAGTATAACTATTTGATAATAGTGCGGGTTTTATATCATTTACATTAACGTAACTAGATGAAAATAACGATTCTTCTTTTACCTTTTCTTTTACTTCTTCTTGGAATAAAAAATTTTTATTTAAAATATCATTTATGAAAAGTGTATAGTGGCTCATATACACAATCGAGAATTTAAATTTATTTGAAATAATAAATAAAGATTGTTTTTTATTTTTTCAAATAATTCATTGCACTAAGCAATATTTTTTCTTGTGGTGTTAGTTTTCTAAAAACAAGTGCTTCATCCATATTTATTTGCATATATTTTTTATTACGATTTGTGCAAACAACACTTGTTCCTTTTGCACATATATTAATGTCACAAATCATTGCACCGCGCGTTAAAAATATGTTTTCAGGGTCTTTCAACGGAATCCAGCGCATATAACATCCCAATACAATTTCAGGAATTTCGCTAATATAAATATAATCTTCTAGTTTCTTCATTAAATCGTCTACGTCTTCCTTGTTCAAATTTAATTCTTCAAATAGTTCTCTTTTTGATTTTTCTATTTTTTCAGATGTGTGATTTAAAATAAAATTATTGTCATCATTTTCGAATGCTTTTAGTAAAATATCTGCGTTACTCATTAATATTACTTTTACTATTAAATAATATTAATATTATTTTTAAATAAAACTTTTATCATAATAGTTTATATATATATATGGCATTCTCTAAAACATTTAGTTATACTGGTGAACAAGAACCATACCTGATTCCTTTTGGAATAAATCAAATACACGTTGAATTAAACGGAGCATCAGGTGGAAATGGTGATTTTGGTGGTCAAGGTGGTTTTGGTGCAAACATAACAGCTGATATAGATGTAAATCAGGGCGAAACAATCTATTTTTATGTAGGAGGTGCAGGCAAAAATGGCGTTTCTAAAAGTGATGCAAACGAAAATACTATGATTGGTGGTGGATTTAATGGTGGGGGTAGTGCTGGTGGGTTTGGTGACCCCGGAGGAAGTGGTGGTGGTGCAAGTGATATTCGCATAAATGGCTCTGAACTAAACAACCGCATTTTAGTAGCTGGTGGAGGTGGAGGTGGTGGAAGTGACCCTCAAGGCGGAACAGGCGGAAATGGAGGAAATGGAGGAAATAATTATGGTGAAAATGGAAATGATGATACAAATACTGGCAATCAAAAAGGTGGAACTGGTGGTAGTCAACTAGAAGGAGGAATTGGTGGGAGAAATGATTCATTTGTAGAAAGTTCATGGGGGACAAATGGTTCTTTAGGACAAGGTGGTAATGGTGGTAAAACAGATTCGGTGACTTATGATAGCGGAGGTGGTGGTGGAGGTGGTTATTACGGAGGAGGCGGAGGAGCCGCATCGAATGTTGACTCACGCGGCGATGCTGCTGGTGGAGGCGGAGGTTCATCCTATGCATATGAATTAGCAAATGATGTAGAATTAAAACAAGGAACAAACCATGGAAATGGAAGTATAGTAATGTCTTTTGTCATTCCAAGTTGGATATGTTTTGCCCCTAATACAATGATACAAACTGACCGCGGCGAAATTCCAATTCAATTAATGAAAGCTGGTAAACATACTATTGCTGGAAAAGAAATTTTAGGAATAACCAAAACATATCACGAAGAATCAGAATTAGTATGCTTTAAAAAGGGTTGTTTACATGAAAATGTACCAAATCGTGATACAATTATGAGCAAAAAGCATTGTGTAATCATCCGCGGTAAATACATTCAAGCTGAAGACATGGTAAATGATAAAACAATCACTTTAGTTCCTTATGGTGAATCATTTTTATATAATATTTTAATGAAAAATCATGAGGTAGTTCGTGCAAACAATATGAAATCGGAAACATTACATCCACAAAATAAGATTGCTCGTTTGTTTAAAAATTATATTTGGAAACATGGATATAGTAAAAACAAGTCTTTGAGAAAATAGATTGATATATTATTTACATTTATAAAATAATATATAATAGTTATAATGACAACTATTCGTTCTGGATTATTTGGAGGAAAAACACGTCGTAAAGCAAAAGGAAATAAAAGAAGCAAACAAACAACAAAGAGAAAATGGTCATTGAAATATAAAAAGAGTATTAACTGCAAACGTCCAAAAGGTTTTTCACAAAAACAATATTGCAAATATGGACGTAAAAAAACAAGAAAAACCAAGAAAAGACAAAGAGGAGGAAATTCAAAAGCTCAAAAAGAAAAGGATAATTATCTTTTTGATGATGTGGGTGTGGGTGATTACGACGAAGTTGAAGATGCCTTAAATAACGGAGCTAATGTGAATGCTCTGAATAACGATGGTGATACACCACTTATACTCGCAATTAAATTAGAAGATATAGACATGGTTTACTTATTATTAGAACGCCCAGATATTAATATTGAACTTGATCTTGCTACAAACAAAGAACTTCAACTGGCAGAAGACCTATGGGATAATATGACACCAGAGGATCAAGAAGAAAATAGTATTCCTTATGCGATAGAAGACTACATAATCACGAAAAAAGAAAAAAAAAGAATACAAAATATTGTCGCACAGACTATTCCAGGACATTTGAAAAGACAAGAAGATAGGAAAAACCTAGCTATGGTTATGAGTGAAAAAGATGTAGGGAATAGAGGTGATGGAACAATGCCTTATGAACTACGACATGAAATAGGAAAATATCTAGGAGGTGGAAAGAAAAACAGAAAGGCAAAAAAAATGTAATAGATTGTAAATATGGACGTAAGAAAACAAGAAAGGTGTAATAAAAAAAATTCCCAAATCATTGAAAAGTTTAGTATAATTAAAGATTTAACAACATCCATTACAAGGTTCTTTACAACATTCTTTGCAACATTCGCAATCACAATTATTTTCACCACCTCTTAATCGGAGTACGAGGTGGAGCGTTGATTCTTTTTGGATATTATAGTCACTTAATGTGCGACCATCTTCGAGCTGTTTTCCAGCAAAAATTAATCTTTGTTGGTCGGGTGGAATACCCTCCTTATCTTGAATTTTTTGTTTAACATTGTCAATAGTGTCGGAAGATTCAACTTCCAACGTAATAGTCTTTCCAGTAAGAGTCTTAACAAAGATTTGCATATAGATATTATAAAGAAAATATTTTTAAATATCTTAAGTTAAATAATAATCCAATCATCAGGCCAATAATCTAAATTCGCTGAATTGCATATATTACTTGGTCGAATACAGATTTTTTCTGGATTGTCGTTTAACCATGCTCCCCACCAATGAAAAGTTGAAAGACCGACGATAAAATGTTTGGAATATTTAAAAAGATTAAAGTCGTTTAACGTTTTATATGCTGTTTCATCTAAATTAATATTGTTATTTTTTTCATAATCAATAAATAATAAATTTTCTATATCTTTAAAATAGGTTTTAATTTTATTAATATTATTTGACCAAACAAAAAATGTTGGATGTTCTTTATTTTTTTTAAAATAAATAATTGATTTTTTTACATAATTTATTTGATCACTAATAAATTTTTGCTCGACTTTTGCATTTTTATATCTATTAGTTCTAATAAGTATTGATACAGATTCATTTTCTTTTAATAAATTTATAAATTTATTATTATTATCTATATAATTATTTTTAACTACAAATAATAATTGCAAATCACGTCTATAAGATTTAAAATACTTTTCGCTTTCAAAAAATCCTTCTATTATAAAATTATTTGTAAAAGATGTATTAAGATAATTTTCATTATAATTTGTAATTTTATTTATACTTTTTTTTTCTATTAAAAATATTTTTTTTTGAATGAAATATTCAATAAAAAAATCAATTATTTTTAAAATTTTTCTTAAAATATTTTTATAAAAGTTATCGTATTTAAATATATAATTACAAATTATTATTTGCATTTCAAATTTATCTAATATAAAGGTTGTGTGTTTATATTCTGATTTATAATATCCGGATGTGTTATCTATATATAAATTATAATTCTTTTTTTTTGATAAAGAATAAGCATGTGCATACATAAATAACTGATTACCAAGTCCTTCTGCAATTCTTACAATTATATTTTTATTAATCATTATTTGTTATACGTATAATATCTTTGTTTATTTCTAAATATCTTTAACTATTTTAAGTTAAATATAGTTTAATAAATAAAATAATAATGAAAGTAATCGAAACAAAAAATCTTGATTTTAGCTACAATGATAAAAGTATTTTTAAAAATTTAACACTTGATTTTGAAAGTAATAATTGCTATATATTGGCGGGTTTAAATGGTTGTGGTAAATCGACCTTATTGAAAATGATTGGGGGAAAAGTATTATGCGAATATGATAAAATAAAGGTTTTAAACAAAGACCCTTTTCGCGATACATCATTGAATAATGATATTACGTATATAGACAATGATTGGGGTAAACAATCTGTCGCGTTTACAGGTTATAATATGCCTCTTCAATCAAGTTTGCAAGTGAAAGAGATGATGATAAATGTTAAAAAATTGTATCCTCAACGTAATCAAAAATTATTAGAAGTTTTAGATATTAATCCTGAATGGCGATTAAATGCAGTCAGTGAAGGTCAGCGCAAACGAGTTCAATTGTATTTAAATTTAATTCGTCCGTTTAAAATTTGTTTGTTAGATGAAATTACTGTGAATTTAGATTTATTAGTCAAAGATAAATTTATGAATTATTTAAAAAATGAAACAAGGAATCGCGAATGTTGTATTATATATGTAACACATATTTTTGACGGATTAGAAGATTGGGCGACAAAACTAGTTTACATGAAAAGTAATCAAGAAATGACTGAATATGATGTAGAAAATATACCAAATATATATCGTTTTCTTCTAGAAAAGTTCAAAATAGAAAGTAAGAATCGCCAATTACATATTGAAAAAGAAGACAACAATATAGATATAAATCTAAAAAACGCAGGTGGTTATAGTCACGGAGTAATGAACAACTTATAGAATGATTTTTTTTGTTAATATTATAATATTAGTATACTTTATAATGTTTAAACTTAGACCTCAAGTTAAGCGAGACGTGGTACGTGGTATGGTAGATTCTAAATCAGTTAGTGTTAAATTAGAAGAAGGTTCTTCATCCAGTATATATGGTAAATATCACTATACTTCGAATGATTTCAAGGGACAAGATTATGTAAAAAACGAAAATATTATATCTGGTGAATTCATCGTACCATTAATGAATTCTAATAATGAATCAAAAGGTTGGGTATCCTGGCAGGATTTGGCATATCCCACAACAGACCCAAAATGGTCAGTTCAGGAAAGTATAACTATTTCATTGGGTACTAACCATAACGCCCAAACATATACTGGTTCAGCAGTTAGTGTTGCAACCGGCGGATACTATGACTTAGGAACAACCTATACATTTTATGTATCCGATGATAATGGGAATAATGCGGTTGTCTCCATTAACAAAATCGACAATGTAGTAAGAAATTTGGTAATTGAGAGCATCGAGAATGTATATCACTATACTTCAATTGGTTTCAAAGGTCAAGATTATGTAAAAAACGAAAATATTATATCTGGTGAATTTATCGTACCATTGTTGGATTCTAATAATGAATCAAGAGGTTGGGTATCCTGGCAGAGTTTAGCATATCCCACAACAGACCCAAAATGGTCAGTTCAGGAAAGTATAACTATTTCATTGGGTACTAACCATAACGCTCAAACATATACTGGTTCATCACTTAGTGTTGCAACCGGTGGATACTATGACTTAGGAACAACCTATACATTTTATGTATCCGATGATAATGGAAATAATGCGGTTGTCTCCATTAACAAAATCGATAATGTAGTAAGAAATGTGATATTTGAACGTGTCAAACGTTAAATAAATATACATTTACTAATTTACTAATTTACTAATTAATATATCAAATTGCAATAAAATTTAATATATTATGACTAAGCTATTCACCTTCAATGGTGATTTCTTTTTCTTCTTTGTTAATAATATTCGATATTTCCATTCCACTAATAACACGCTTATCTGTTAATTCCTCTACAATTTCACCAAATGCATCTTTATAAATTGTGATTAATTCATAGGAGCGTTTATAAGCAAAATTCACCAAATGTTTTACTTGTTGGTCTACATCATATTTTGTAGAATCACTCATTTTACGTGAAGCCATACCCATTTCTTTCCCTACAAATGGCAGTTCGTCATTCGAAGATTCATCATACATTCCAAAATCTTCGCCAAAACCATACCGCGTAATGTAATCGCGAGCAATCTTATTTGCTTGAAATAAATCATTGGAAGCACCAGTTGTTATATCCAAATCATGAAATCCACGGAATATTTGACTATCAAAACTAGATGCGTTGTATTTTTGCCTATTCAAATGTACTTCCGCGGCACGACCACCTAATGCAATAATTAAATTAGACAACATAAATTTCTTGGTTGCATATTTTTGAAAACGTTCTTTAGGTGTAAAAAGGGTATATCCACCAGCACCATTTTTGTTAGCATTAATAGTAACTTTGCGGACATCAAAAAATTCTGGAAACAATGCCGCCATTAAAGCATGACCTGTTTCGTGATAACTCACGAGTTCAATAATAGATTCGTCTGTTTCTTGGTTATAGGAATTCAAACCAATGGTAATTTTTTCATATGCGTTCAACAAAGAGGTTCTGTCGATAGATGTTCTATTAAAACGAATAGAAACAATGGCCGCTTCATTGGCCAAATTGGCAATATCTGCACCCGAAAATCCAGGTGTAAGTGAAGCAAGCTCTTCAAAATCAACAGAATCATCTACTTGTTTGCCTTTGAAATGAACCTTTGCGATTTGAATGCGGCCGTCGTAATCGGGTAGTGGAACACTCACTTTTCTATCAAAACGTCCTGGTCGTGTTAATGCATTGTCTAAAATATCTATTCTATTTGTAGCCGCCAAAATAACAATATTATCGCCTTGTTCAAAACCATCCATATTGGTTAGAATTTGGTTTAACGTTTGTTCACGTTCGTCATTACCACCTGCTATTCCAGCTCCACGCTGACGTCCAATTGCATCGATTTCATCAATAAAAATGACACATGGTGCATTTGCGCGAGCACGTTCAAACAAACTTCTCACACGTGCTGCCCCTACACCTACAAACATTTCGATAAATTCAGAACCACTTACACTCAAAAAGGGAACACCTGCTTCAGATGCAACTGCACGTGCTAGCAATGTTTTACCTGTTCCTGGACTTCCTTCCAATAACACTCCTTTGGGTACTTTTGCGCCAGCAATATCGTATTTAGTAGAATTTTTCAAAAAATCAACGACTTCAGTTAATTCAAACTTGGCTTCATCACATCCAGCAACATCCGCAAAAGTAACATTCAGATTATTATAATCAACAAGAGTTCCTGTATTTTCATTAAATTGTTGTGTAATCATATTCATTGGATTTCCAGGACCATTTCTACCACCAATATTAGAAACAATATAAGAAAATAGCAAATACATGAAAATAAAACCACCAATATCTGTAATTAATTTACCTAACGAACCAATAAGTTCACTTAAAATGTTAACAGGAACAGGTAGCATGTCTGTATTAATATTATAGTGTGTAACCATGTCTAACATATTTTGATATGATTCGGGTAAAATTTGCACATTATGTAAATTTGAACTTTCTATAACTCCATCATCATTCAATGTATTATCTATCGCAATTGCATGATTTTTATCAGCTAGAAAAGAAACAGCACCTACTTTATCTTGCTTGATGTTATTCATGAATTCACTATAAGACCATTCATCTCCAATATTTGTGCCATAAAATTTTCGAATCATTTTGCTAGGGTGATTTTCAAAATCAAATGCATCATGAATCATTTGCAACTTTCGCGCCGCTTTAGCAGAAGCACGTTGTTGCCTAAACGTGTAACCTGCTACACAAATAGGTAATAAAAATAATAATAATAAATCGCTCATGTAATATTATTATTATTTAACTTTATATTGTTTCTTTTTCTTTTTTCTTTTGGTCAGCAATGTTTAGTGTTTACGTGATTTTTTTCCTTTTTTGTTTTTCTTTGTTTTTCTTCTTCTGCGTTTTCCTCCATCAGCTCTTTTACGTGAGAACATGCGTCCCATACTTCCCATGTTTGTTGACAAGGCACTACTTAATGCACCAGTTACTTTAAGGTCAGCCAGATTTTCCATTGCCATTACTTTTTGTAAAGCACTACGAATAGCTTGTTCACGTTGAGCTTTGGAAGAAATATCGGTTTTTAATCCAGGCGTTGAGAGAACTTCACCTGTTTCTTTGTCTTTTTTTGTTCCCATCCAGTTTCTAGCTGCATTACCCATGTTACTAATTTTATTATAACTGCGTTGAGCAGCATTTTTACGAGCAATACAATTTACAAAACATTGTGTCAAATGTTCTTCTAAACCCTGAAAACTGGCGTCACTGGAATTTCCACTCACTAAAGAGGCTGATTCACTATCAGCCATTATATATTAAACTAAGTTTTTATTAAAACATAGATCCAAAACCTGAACCACCTAAAGCTTCATTTGCTGCCATTAGTGGAGGAGGTCCCATTTGCTGAGGAGCAGGTGAGTTAGCATTCACTAAAGGTGTAGGGTTTTGTTGATACATTTGATCGAAATTGGGGGAATTAGATATAGGTGTGCTTCCTAAACTTTGTCCCATGTTATTTTGATTTTGAAGTTGTTGATTTTGTTGTGGGTCACGTGTTACAGCAGGAGGTGGCAAAACACCACTAGGATGCTGTTGTTGTCTTACGACAGGTTGTTTTTCTTTTAAACTTTCTTCGCCATTAATAAGTCCCATAAGTCGTTCATATAATACATTTCCCTTTTCACCCAATTTTGTTTGAAGACTAAGAGTTATAAATAAAACAACCGACACAATATTTGTCATATGAAAAGGTGGATAACTATCTTTACTATAAGTAGGTACAAATGTTACAATGCGATGAATATAAAAGAGCCCAATAAAAATAACTAATACTTGTGCAATGATTTCAATCACTATTTCTAAACTTCCTTTTGTATCGTCAACATCGGGAATATAATTTTTCATTAATTTATTTAATCCAATAACAGGTAATAATGATAGTAATGAATATTGTCCAATATTAAGTAAATCATTTTTTGTATCTTCTTTAAATTCAAAAACATGATCGAAAAATCCTATTTTTTTTGATATTCCGCTATTATCTTCGTCCATATGAAGTATCATTAGAAATAAAAAATACGAAAATTGAAAAAGAATATAATATTAAAGTAATGAATATATTAATTAATAATGGTTAAAATTTGCGATAAACCTTATGATGAAAATGAAGAAAGTTCTAAATATTTTGAATATTTTGAAGAATTTCCCTTTCCATTGAGCGATTTTCAAAAATATGCAATTCAAGGTATTGTAGAGGAGCAACATGTACTTGTAACCGCCCATACCGGTTCAGGGAAAACATTACCAGCGGAATTTGCAATTAACTATTTTACTAAACGTGGGAAAAAAGTCATTTATACAAGTCCTATTAAAGCATTGTCTAATCAAAAATTTTATGAATTTAGCAAAGCATTTCCTAATATTAGTTTTGGTATTTTAACTGGTGATATTAAATTTAATCCTGAAGCAGATGTATTAATTATGACTACCGAAATATTACAAAACACGCTTTATTTACAAAATTATAAAAATGAAAAATCAAATGAATTGCTAATGTTTGACATGGATATGGAAAACGATTTAGGATGTGTTATTTTTGATGAAATTCATTATATTAATGATAAAGATAGAGGAAAGGTTTGGGAAGAGACAATTATGATGTTACCACAGCAAATACAGATGGTGATGTTGTCAGCAACAATCGATAAACCTGAAAAATTTGCAAAATGGTGTGAAGACCAAAAAAAAACAAAAAGTGTTTATTTAGCTTCTACAAACCATCGTGTTGTTCCACTACATCATCATTTGTTCGTAACTGCACCCGAACATTTGTACAAACAAATAACATCAAAGTCTGAGGTTGAAGAAACAAGAAAACAAATGGATATTTTAATGCCAATACGTAGTCCTAATAAAAATTATCATGAAGATTCATATTTGAAAAGTCATCGGTTGTTGCAAAAAATAGAAAAACACAAAACATTTATTAGTCCTAATTTTGTATTAAATCAAGTAGTGAAACATTGTAAAAATAATGAAATGCTTCCAGCGATTGCATTCGTATTTTCAAGAAAAAATGTAGAAAAATATGCAGACGGAGTTGGTGAAATAGTAATAGATGATATGTTTCCTGTTCCTGAAGTTATTGAACGCGAATGTGAACATATCATTCGCAAGCTTCCAAATTATAGAGAATATTTGGAACTACCCGAATATAAAAAAATGGTAAACCTAATTTCAAAAGGTATTGCGATTCATCATAGTGGTATAATGCCTATTTTACGTGAAATGGTAGAATTGCTTTTTGCAAAAGGATATATTAAACTATTATTTGCAACAGAAACATTTGCAGTTGGTTTAAATATGCCTACCAAATCGGTTATATTTACAGGTGTATCTAAATTTAGTTCCGAAACTTCAGGTATGCGATATCTATATAGTCATGAGTATACACAGATGGCAGGTCGTGCCGGTCGTCGTGGCTTGGATAAAATAGGACATGTTATACATTGTATGAACATGTATCGTCAAAACATGCCTACTAGCAACGAAATGAAACAAATGTTATCAGGTGTTCCACAAACACTGGTTTCGAAATTTTCGATAAATTGTCAATTACTCTTGAGCATTTTTCAAAACATTCATGAAACGACTAATGAAAATATAGCGAAACACATTAGTAAAAGTATGTTGCACAATGAAGTGCAAAAACAATTGCAATATTCAAAGGAAGAATATGAAAAAGTAAAAGAAAGTTATGAAAAGAAAATTAATATGATTACAGGTAAAGATTTAGAAGAGCTTTCAAATTATAATACATTAAAGGTTTCACTTAGCGGACTTCAAAATAAAAAAAGAAAGGCTGCACAAAGAACAATGGAGAATATTGAGGTTAATTATGGAAAGAAATGGAAGTCATTGTTGCAACAATATGAAGATGCAAACAAATTAAAACAGGAAATGGCTAATATGGCTAATCAGGTTGATTATAGTGAAAATTATATACACAACACAATGGATTATTATTTAACATTTTTGGAAGATTGTAATTGCATTGAAAAGGATAACGATTCTTATAAATTGACCATTGAAGGTGAATTGGCTTCTATGATTAAAGAGGGTCCTGGACTGCTATTGGGGAATCATATATTTACCAATAAACTGGCTAGTTTTAATGCAAGTGAGATTGTTGGCATATTAAGTATATTTACACCGATTAAAGTAAACAATGATGTAAAAACGCAACGTCCTAACACAAGTAATAGTGAATTGAATAATTATATTAGTGAACTAAATAGCGACTATATTGGAAAATACGAAAATATTTATCATGAAGAACTGCAATTTGACATTATTCAGGAAGTAATGGATTGGATAAACGCAGTGACAGAACAAGAATGTAGACAAATTTTGTTTTCATTGCAAGAAGAGAAGGATGTATTTTTGGGTGAATTTGTCAAAGCTTTATTGAAAATAAATCATATATCGTTGGAATTGGAATCGGCGTGTACTATTATAGGTAACGTTCAATTAGCAAATGTATTTAATGGTATTTCTGAAAAAACGTTGAAATATGTGGCAACAAATCAGTCTTTATATATTTAATTATTGTGTGTAAGTACAAACAATGAATTTAAAATATTTTCTATTTATAGTTTTTCTTATGCAAAGGGTTTCTCTTCATATAATGTACGAAATAATCAAATATGTCCCCAATATTGTTCCATTTGATAAAATGTCTCTTGAAATATCAAACTATTTACGAAAACGTTCTGGAAAACGAATCAATCGGTTTATAGAACGCTATTTTTTCTCTTCACAAAAACTTACAAACTATATAAAATATAAATTTATAAAAACACATGAACTAAATTCTAAGGATTATAATCGTTTATTCATGAAAACATTCTTGGAAAGAGACAAGTGGCAGTTTCTACCTGAAAGAATGTGTGCAAACAATTTTCCGAACAATTCTATTTCGTGGATGTATGTTGAACGTATTCCGAAAAGCGAATTAAGAAGTAAATATGATGTATATAAATTTATTCAAACATTACGTCATGACCAAAAAGACGTAATATTTAGAGATTATATTTTTGATTTTAATGTAAAATTATATGACTGATTTATTGGTCTTCTTCTTCTTCTGCGGGAGGCATCATGTTCTCACCATGCATGTGGTGCATTCCTTCTAAATGTTGTCCTCTTAGTATCATAATACCTAAAGCAACAAACATAAAAATAAAAGGAAATAAAACTAAGAACCACGAAATACCTGAAAATCCAGTTTTACATATCGAATTCAAAATAAAAGTCCAAAATATAATGTATAAAAACTTAGCTAAAAAAATAGTTGCATTGTTTTGTGAAGGACAGCTGTAAACACCTAAACAATATCTATCACCTGCACCCATATTTTGTGCAAGCATCAATACCAATGCGAACATAGATATAAAAAAGTAAATGTAGGCTGGTGTGCATAAACTTCTAATAGTTTTGGCAATTTTCATTATACTATATTATGATAAAAAAATATAACTCCAAAATAATAGTTTTTAGTTAATAAAGAAAAAATAAAAAAAAAAGATAGATTAATGCCATTTAAAAACGGGCGAACACTCGAAGAATTATTAGTTCAAGCAAGAAATGTAAATTATTATGACCCAGCCAAACCATACGACCAATGGACAGATGATGAATTTAATATGAAGTCGATATATATTGCTTTACAAACAGCCGAACAAACACATTCACTTTTGTATATTTGCAATTCTTTTCCACCATTAAAAATTTTTGTGAAAGCACAATTAAAAACATACATTAAAATGTATTCACAACAAGGGCAATCATAATTATTTATTCTAGCAAATGAATTCGAATTTTTTGCTTCATTTTGTTTTCATCTTGAAATAAGAATATTTGAAATAACGAACAATCAAAATTTTGTTTGTCTATTTGTGAATTAACCTTAGATACTAATTTTAATTCTGGAATATAGCACATATACTGAAATAAACCATCATTTCGAGTAATTTTATCAAACATATATCCGCTATATCTTGTAGTACGTATTTCCGGATTATTTGTACATAATTCTAAAAGTGTACATTCTGTTTGTACTTTACGAATTGCACGCATTGTAGTATTAATATAATCGATTTTATTTATCCAAAATTTATAAAATTCTTTGGCATTGTCTGAATATTCATATATCTTCATATTCATTTGAATATTCATTAAATTAAGCAAATCAACCAAACGTCGAATAGGGGATGTAATATGAATATATGCATCCAATTCTAATACTTCGTGAGGTGATTTACCTAGAACATATTGTCCTGATGTCGTTCCCCATATTTTCATGAAATTGTATACATCTTCGGGAAGTTCTTTAGGAATATTATTTTTGACATCATGAAAGACAGAACCTCTATAAATACCATTGTTATATGGTTCAAAATGTTTTGCACAAAAATGATTCATGATTACCATTAAATAGGCAATTAAATCATGACTTGTTTTGATATTATTAATAAACTTGTGATTTGGTAACAAATTACGAGCAGTTTGCAACAAGTATTTGTAATCCTCTAAATTACGAAGAGCTTCTTCTTCATATAAATAATTTTTTTTTACATTGATTAAGCAATTATTATACTGAACATCAATAATTTTATTTTCATTTATAATCAAATCCAGTGTGAATGCAATACGCTCTTGTTTTTCATGTAAACTACATAATATATCTGAAAGAATTGTAGGCAACATTGGTCTTTTTTTATCAGGTAAATAAATGGTTGAAATACGGCTCGCAAAAGAATCCCATAAATCTAAATGGTCCATCCATATACAAACATTTGTAATATAGATGCTAACAATAATATTACCATTGTCACCTTGTTGAATACTAATAGCATCATCAAAATCCTGTGTTCCTTTACCATCAATAGTGAATACATTATGTTGACGTCTATCCTGAATATTTGGATTTTGTTTTACAATATTCTGCAATACGACTTCTGGTTCATATCCAAGCGATTTGATGCTTTTCATTGTACATTTATTGAAATTTTGAATGGAAGCATATAAACTTTTACAAAACAATTGATATTCATAAAAATTTTCCAATATGTTAACATCACCAATAGTTTGAGTTAACATACCAATAGGATGTTTTGTTTCCCATTTATGAAATTTAAAATTAACATATTTATTTACCATTTTTTTATTAAATCCTAGTCTTTTAATCTCATAAGGTATGAGAAATGGAGGTATACGTTTATCATCGGGCAAACATTTGTATAAACATTTGCTCTTTTCTTTTCCATACATTTTATTATTTTCTAAAATCAGGACACCAGGCATGCTTGCTGCGTTACGAATACATGAATGCGTTACATCTACCTTTTTTGTATCAGAATCATAATGAAAAACATCGCCATGAAGTAATCTATTTTGAACGGGACAAAAATCGACCAACTCTACATATTCCAATGTATTATATTCATTTATTTTCCAAGAAGTTAAACTCCTATCTTCATACGTAATCTTATATTCTGTCATAATTTCTTATAATCTATATTGAAATTAATTAATATATGTAAATTAAATTCAATTTTAATATTTGTCCAATATAACTAAAAATAACTATTTTCAGTTAACAATATTTTTGTCTTCATTTATACGTTTGTATACATAATTAATATAATTGGGTGTTAATGCTATCATATTCATGAAAGTCCTGTATTTAAAACAAATTACATTTGTAATATCGTCCATTTTATAACTATAATACCACGAAGATGGTAAAAAAATAGCCTGTCCTTTTTTTAATACTATTTTTTCTGGTTTGATTTTATCAAACGCTATACTTTTTTGTGTTTCTTCTTCAAAAGGATTCATGTATGTTTCATTTTCAAAATTATTATAATTGTAATTGTAATTTAAAAATTTTGTACTTTTTGGAGGACATAAATATAATTCTAGTTCACCATCAACAACATATAAAAAGTTGCGAAAAAATAATGAATTTTTGAAATTACTAGAAATGCGTTTACCGCAAAGCAAATCATAATCTTTATAGCAAGTAAATGTAGGTCTTAAAAAGCTATCTTCTTTATTTAATATATTTACCAAATCACTTTCTTCCAAAAAACTATGATTATTATAACTAATAAAGTGTTCTTCATTGACTATATCTTGAAGTGAAGTTTCTGAATTAGTTGTTATGTTATAAAGGTCGAACGATTTATATTTTTCCTGTAAATTCGTTTGTGAAAATTCTTGTTGAAAAGAATTATTTTGGAAATGAAAAATAAAAGGTAAACGATTATTACATTGTTCCTCGAAATCTTCTTTTCCAGTTATTTCTATACTCTGTATTTCAAGTAAATTATTTACTTTTAAATGAAATAATACATGAATATAAACAAATGCTACGAATAGAAAAATAATAAGTATGTATAGGTATTTGTTCATAATAAAAATAAAGCATAATAATTTTATATAGATTTAACGTAAGTATATATTAGTCACCTATTTGAGGCGCTAAATAAAACTGAACATAATTATCTTCATCCATTTTAAACTTGCAACAGCAAGGTATATCTTCGGACATCATAATGTTAATATATTTATTTATTTTTTGAAAATTAGACATTGTTTGCAAGTATCTTAATTGAAAATGTGTATTCATATCACAATCTTCGTCTACCTCGTATGTTTCGATTTTATCAGATAAAATATTAATATCCATTTTACCTTCAATGCTACCAGAAATCAAGTGTACACTATCTTCTTTACATGCAAAATGAATACTATCTCCAAAATTCGCCAATTGGTCAACTATTTTTTTCCAGTCTTTTGATTCGATTTCCATATTTACGCTATAATCACAGGCAGGAATATCCATCATTTCAGAATCATAATCAATCAGTGGCATTTGAAAATGTTTATCAAAACTATTCGATGGATGCATAAATGATAAATCCATATTATCAGGGTTATCATTTTCACAATTCATAACAATGTGCTGAATAGGGTCGCGTGTAGCCAACATCTTACTGAAAATGGAACCATGAATACCAATATTAAATGGTGTTTCGCATTCATATTCTTTAAACCATTCTTTTTTTAGCATAACTTCAAAAATAGCAACATGTGAATCATCCATGCCTTGTAGATAAATATGGTCAGTATTGAAATTTATGCAATATTTATCGCTGAAAGTACGAATGTTTTGAAAAATAATTTGAAAACATTCACTTTTTTTAACATCCTCGATAACTAGCTTCATCTTTTATTAAATATAATAAATATGTTAAAACATTTTTTAAATTCAATTTTTATAATAATTATGCAGATGCAGATGCAGATTGTTCTTCACTATCTACTTCGAGTTTCATTGTATTTTTATTTTTTTTCTTCTTCTTTTTATTATTTGAATCATCAAAATGAGGCGTACTTTCAAATGTTTCTGGATTCATTGATTCAACTAGTGGTTGATTATCAGTAGTATCACTATCATTATTACTATCATCTTCACTATACTCGGGTATGTTAAAATTTTTAGCATCTAAACAATTTTCTATTTCTGTTGATTCATTTTTTTTCATATCAAAAAGCACTTTTTTACCTTTCTCTTCACTTGTTACTTCCGCATCAATTTGTAAAGATGCTGTTTTAGGTATATATTTTTCTTCTACCAAACTATCAAAACGTTTGATTACTAGGTTATGAAGAGAAACAGCATATTCCTGCATATTTGACATAGATGTTTGTACATTTTCTATCTTATCATTATACTTAGATAGGTTATTATCAACCTTAGACATTGCATCCCGCACTAATGTTTCATTACTACTATTGTTTAGTTTAAAATTTTCAAAACGCGATTCAACGGATTCCATAAAGTTAGGCAATTTAGTATTTAGTGTTTCAATATTTTTAATCAATTCTTCGATGGAATTTAATTTATTAGATATTTCAGATGTTTTAGTATTTAATTTATTATATTCTTCTTCAAGTAGATTATTTCTAGTATCAAGACTAGTAATTTTTTCATCATAACTTTGTAGAGCATTATTAGTTACATCTTTAAATTCATTATTTCTAGTATCAATACTAGAAATTTTGTCATCATAATTTTGAAGAGCATTATTAGTTACATCTTCGGCAACCTCACGAGCCTTGGTTTCATCAAACATTACTTTATTATCAAAATCATTATTTAAATTGTTATTTGCATTATTTACCACGGAAGGTAATATCATTGTTTGTCCAATATCCATTTTTGATGTTTTTGAATCTTGGTCATAAAAGTCATCTTCCATATTCTGTTTAAACTCAGATACATCACTCATTTCTTCATAATTTGGCGCTTGTGGAGCAAGCGAATTATCATTATCAACACCATGTCGAGGTTTAGTTGTATCATGTGTTTCAATAATTTTCGTCATAGTGTCTACTTGGGTTTCTAAATTTCTAATTTTTCCATTTATTAACATAAATGCTTGTGTAATGGAAAGTAATTTATGTTCCTGTTTATCGTTAGGATTTGGAATAGAAGATGAATTTTGTTGCATACTAGATATGTTAGTATAATTATTTGCTCCATAATTCATATTCTGTGTTGCACTCGTGAGAGTGTCTTGAATATTAGGATTCGGTCCAGCACGTCTATTTCTCGCGGAAGAATTTGATCTACTACTCATTGAATGTATTTTATATTAAAAAATAATTGATTTCACGCGAATTTATTTTTCTAAATAAATAGTAACTATGGCTAAAATAAATTCATTCAGTATTCCCCTTAATATTTCTAAATTTGTCCATTTCAAAGTCTATATTTTGTTAATTATCATCGTATTTTTTTCATTTCTTTATTTGCTTTTAGATGATAGTAACTTTAGTGGTTTAAATACTATACAAGAAATGATACGCGAAGAAGTTTTAAAGCGTAAAATCGAAAATAAAGTCACCAAAAATGTAGACACGCATATTAAAGATGTTCCAAACAAACATGCCAACACAATACTAAATCATATTATCGAAACACCTAAAATATTTGAAAGTTTTACAAATATAGAAACAATGAAAACAATGATTAAGGATAAAGTAATAGATAGCGAAACAAAACAAGCAGACAAGGAGGTTGAAAATGAAGATTTAACTATTGAAAAAATTAGACCACCTATATGGCAAAAATATTTTAATCGTTTATATTTTTCAGTTTCAAGCGGATGTTTATTAGGGTATGGTGATGTATATCCAATATCAAACATTGCCAAGTTATTTTCTATGTTACAAGCCTTGATAACAGTTTCATTAATTGTATATTAAATCTAAAGGGAAAAGGTTTAAAGATATTTTAAAGAAGAACATTATAATGAGTTCCTCTAATGAAGTAGAAAAAAACACTTCACTTACTATTGAAATTCCAAAAGAAACTTCCGTTGAATGCATCGGTTCCGTAAAATGGTTTAATACCAAATCTGGATATGGTTTTATTTCAGTACTTGATGGTGAACTAAAAGGTAATGATATTTTTGCCCACCATAGTGCTATTAGTGTTTCTAGCGAACAATACAAATATTTGGTTCAAGGAGAATACGTAAAAGTAATTGTTCAGTCAAGTGATTCTAAAGATTACAAATGGCAAGCATCATCTATTTTTGGTGTATGTGATGGTCCTTTGATGTGTGAAACACGCAATCAAATTAAAGCAACACGTGTAGAATACTCCCGTACAAAGAAAACCGACGAAGAGTCTCCTTAAAATTAACGATAATTTCTTTTTGTATACAACATTGTGATTGGTATATTTTTTTTTTTACATAATAAAAATTCTTTACCTGGTATATTGGAACGTTTACTACTCATACATTTTGATTGATTTATGGTTCTATTATAAATCAATGTGTTGCCAATACGCGGCAAATTCAATACATTGGGATTCGTTAATGCACCGGGTTTTTGTATTGTCCATGATGGCCTATTACATTTACTTGTTCCCTTTAAAATGTTCACTAACCTTTGCTTTGATGTTTCTTGATATTGATTCTGTTTATATTGCAGAATTTCATATTTACGACGTTCACTTAAATCACTTTCACTATATATTGTATTAAAATTAAAAGGGGGTACGAATCGTGACCACGTTCTTGGTGGATTTGGAGGTATACTATTTAATTTGCAAATGGTAGTAGACATTTTATGATATATATAATGAATATATATCATATTTTTATAATTAGTCTGATTTAATAGCTGTAACGAATATGCATTTTAGGCATGGATTTAATAAGTTTGCATTCAGTTGGTACTTTAGTAGGAGCACGAACCTGAATTACATTGGAGCGAATGTGAGGGTAATTGGAAGCATTGGGAATACCTGCTTTTTTAACGCCGCCACAGTTTTCAGACATGTTGTTAGTAAGACGACCACTATTGATACCTGAACGAGCTTTCATTATAATATAATGAATTATTTTTTTTTTACTTAATTAAATAATTAATATTTCAATTTTTTTTTAATAATTATTGCCTAAAAACCATTTGAAAGATAAGTAATTGGGATATTTTGCCATCAACGCGTTATTATCTACCATAGTTGTATTAGGGCCTCTTTTTTGAATACCATCGATTTCAGTTGTTCCTAAACCATAATCAAAATACCATAAATCAGAAGTATAACCAGAAAATCCGCCATTCATGGAAACATATACATTACCATAATTTTGTCTAGGAACACCAGTTAAGATATGACGTTTAACAATAGTACCATTCACATATGCGTCTAAAGTTCTGTTTTCGCAACGAATCATTACATTAAACCACTTATTAACTGGTATTTCTTCTATTTCTACTTGTTCAGTAACATTATGGAATGTGTTCATCACAACTAATAAATTATTTTTTACAGGAGTTAAATATAACCCAGGAGCATTATTGGGATAATTCATACCAGCATTAATTTCACTTCCTTCGATAGATGATGATTTTTCTTCACCTTTATGGAAAATATGTCTAAATTTTCCTCTGTTATATTCCATATCGTCAATAAATAGCCATACTGACCATGTAAATTCGATACCTTCGTTTTCATTTGAAGAACGTAAAATAGTTTTTGATTTTTTTTCATTCGGGTCTTGTTCATAAATCATCATTTGCTTGGAATCAATCATACCATCAATTAGGTGTGGATTACCTGAAGGAGATAAAATCCATTGAATTAAATTAATACCTACTTGCATTAATAGTAAAAATACAATTAGTACCAAAATTAAAAAGGCAAAGTTCATAACCATACTATTCGATTCAAAAAAACCTTTTGTATTTTGCATTGCATTATTTACATTTCCATATAGAGCATCCATATTTATAATATAACATTAGAAAAATGATTAAATACTCACCTAAATAGTAAAAGTTTTTTCTTCGACTCCATTATCCAATAAAGTTACCTTAACTTGATATTTTCTCATTAAAGAACTTAACCAATTACCACTCCATCCTGCTTTGTAAGTATTCCAAGCACGTTGAGGGTCTGCTTCATTTTCCCAAAATTGTAATTTAGATGTAAACCCTGAAAATCCTCCAGCAGGTGTTATTGCTAAATCAGCGTTGCTATCTAATCTTGGTAATCCGGGCAATAAGCATGTTCTTACTAATTTGCCATCAACGTATACATCCATGGTTTTGTTAAATACACTTACCATTAAGTTTACCCATTTTTGAATAGGAATATTAGCTACGTCACAATTATGAATGACTTCTGTACTTCCTCTGTTGGCAGGATAGACAGACATAGAAACTTGGATATTATTTTGCATTGGTGATAAAATAACAGAAGGGGCTGGTTTATTATTTTTATCTAAACGTCCAAAAATGATTTTAGGTTCGCCATATTTATAATTCCAATCTTTTACATAAAACCAAATACTATAACTGAAATTCATTGTTGGTAATTCTCCTCCTCCTAAATCACTCGCCTTGACTGTTTGTTTAACGGATGCATCTGCTAACGATGATAATCCGGAATTAGAAGTCATTGCTTGAATAATTAAAAATACAAGCAAAACTACAATAGCAAATATTACGATAGTTTTAATATCCATTTATATAATATACTGAAAGAATATTTTCTATAAGATTGGTGGATTTTTTTTATTATACATCAAATACAATTGTTGAATGTTATTTTTGCTTAATGTCTTTGTGAAATAAATCACATTGCATATTTTACCAGATATACTTTCATTTGAACCTGTTACAATACTATCGTAATACATATATGGAACTATATTTGATTTTGTCGCAACCAATTTATTATTTATGAAAATATCTAAACTACTTCCATTGTAGTTAATAACAATATGATTCCATTTTTGCAAAAGAAATTTATCACTCGTATAAATTGTTTTCATGTTCGTTTTGCCATTCAACATTTGAATACGCAGTTTATGATTATATTGATTATAATCAATTGTTGGTTTACCGCCATAATCTAAAATCGATAAATATTTATTAGTTGTACTATCAGGATTTAAATATACCCATGCGCTAATACTATAATTATATTGAAATGTATCGTTCTTACTAGATATTTTATGTAGACTATCATAACTGCCTATATTTTCATTTTTATCAATGTTTATTGGGTCACGCAACAATTGTTTACCATCGCGTATTGCTTTTTTGTATATATAATTTTTAATTGCTTCGTAAAAAACATAGATTGTTATAGCCAAACCTTCAAGTCCTAGTAAAATATATGCTTCGCGTGGAGCTGTTTTCAGTTCTTCATACATTCGTGTTACAATATGTGTTAAAAAACAAGGAATATACAAAATTATATTTTTTAATAATCTAAATATACGTGTTGTTTTTGTTTGTTCCTTTGGTAAAATGTTATCTTTGTATTTATAAAATGTTAAACCACCAATAATAACTCCTGCCGAAATTAATGAAAATAATACATATGAACTAAACTCATAATTAGTAATTAATAAATACAAAATACCATAAACTAAAGCACCAAACAAAAGGAAAATACTAATCATTTTTCCAAAATCTTTAATTTGATTCATAACTGGTACGTCTTCACCGGGCGTTTGAACAAATAATTTTCTTAATGATAAAATAGAACCCAATATTAAAATTCCACTTATTGCAATAGTAGCTGAAAATACTTCAGGATAATTTTCTTCAAAAACAGGCGTTGCTTTAAAGTGCTTCAATAAAAACATTATTAATAAAAACAGCACCAATGCATAAATATATCGTAATGGATTTTTATAAGTATCAAAAAAATTGGTTATGGAATTAGATAATGTGTTTGTACTCATATAAAAACATATTATTTTAAAATTTTTCCATTGCCGTTTTTTTTCCGTGACAATCCCTACATAAGGCTTCTAAATTATCTACATGGTTAGAACCTCCATACTCTAATCTAACTTTATGGTCTACTTCAAACCATGCAGGTAGTTGTTTATTACAATGGTTGCATGTCCAATTTTGCTGCGATGCTACCCATTTTTTTTTCGTTTCACTTACACTTCTTTTTGTTGCACCAGGTTGTTGAGGTGTTTGTGATTGTTCATAAAATTGTTCTGGTAAATGATTATTACCACCTGATTGTAATATACGTTGTTCGCGAAAATCATTGTCTGAAGACATCCCTGAACCAGTTAAATTTAAAAAAGGAGTTACCATAGAAAATGCACCTTTATCAATAGGTAAATATTTCACCATATTTGATGCTTGTGATAACATCTCTTTAGAACGATGCGGACTACGTTTTATCAATAAATAAAACGAAAATCCTAAAAACAAATACATGGCTACTTCAAACATTTTTTTATGACTTTTTATTTTTTGAATGTAATAATTATCATAATAAGCGTTAAATGCTAAAAAACCTGATACGCCGAATATTATAAGTTCAAGTTTTCCCATTAATATATACATTCATTATTTTCTATTGTAAGGTTCACAATTGCCGGTCTTTTTATTTCTGCGCGTTCCATTAGGACATCTTTTCCTTTTTTTTGTTTTGTTATTTGACATGCGGTTCGTTCTTAATGTTTGTGAATTACTTTTTTTTCCAGAAGTTCTTTTTGTTGATTTCTTAGATGTTTTTCTTCTAGACGATGCTCGTTCAGTTATAGTTCTAATATTATTCTGATTTACACTCAATGTTTTAGTGAACATTTGTTTTGTAATAGATTTAATCTTACTAAGTTTAATTGACATTTTTACTTTAGACGTATTTGCACTATATGTATCGCTAATATGTTTGCTTTTTTTACCAGTAACTATAGATTTTTTGCTTGACCTAGATAATATCATTGAATTTAGATTTTCTATATCTTTAATACATTCTTCTTTATCTATTAATTCGTACGAACTATTAATTATATATTTTTTCAATAACATCCGTATTTCACTTTGCATAGTTTTTTTCAAATCATTATTTAACCAAACTACGCCATTTTGGTGAATCATGTCTATATAAGACATTAATAAACCATATACATCCGCATTATGCAGGAAATGTTTGAAAAGATTAGTAATATCAAAATTTCCATTTTGTGTATATGTATGCAAATTTTCTGAAATATATGTAAAAATTATATTTTTTGACATCTTCGGTTGTTCTAAAATATAATCACGTAATACTTGTTTTTTAAAATCAAAATGTCCTGGACCTAATTCAAGTTCTAATGTACTATAATATAAATTATAAACAAAGGTATATATTTCACCCACTGAAGGAATTGGATGTTTCTTTAAAAAATTAATATATTCTTCAATGAATTCGTTATTAAATAAAATATTCGTCGCGGGCAAATTGTATTGGCAAGGACGATAGGTTAAATCTTCTGGAATTTCATCAAAATCTTCGATATATTGCGATAAACCAAAATCTATAATTTTCGTTTTGTTTTTTTCATTCATCATTATGTTGGATGCTTTTAAATCAAAATGATACAACCCCAAATGATTCATTGGTATAACGGCTTTTTTTAGTAAACGAACAAGTTGTTTATTTATCAATAGTAATTTTTCATTTGTCATTGTTTCCTTTGATATATATTTTTCCAAATCTATTCCACCATCATACAATTGTATAATGCGCAATTTTTCTAATTTTTCATTAACGTTAGCAGAAGTAATATTTTTACGGGTCAAATTATTACATTTTTTATCAAAATTAATTAAATCCCTTGATTTTAATGCAGATGGGCTACATAATCCCTGTGGTAATAAAAAATAATGGTCATATTTTGGTATTTTTTCAAGTATATCTAAAAAACGAGCAGTTTCGTAATATTCTTCTTCACCATATTTTTGAATCATTAACTTAGAAACCATATTATTATTTTTTAACGAACTATTATGAGTACTTTTTTTTGAACTGCATTTCAACGGAGGTCGAAATACGCAACCAAAACCACCAGCGGCTATTGCTTCACCACCTTTTATTTGCATCTTTTCTTAAATATTCATTAGATTTTATTTTTGATATAATACTAAGGCAGTTAATAAAAGAAAAATAATGAAACCTAAAAACATGAGTTTTGATTGGTCCCAAAATGGTTTTTTTTCGGGAATATATAACAAATAATAATTATGTAGTGCATCTTTTAGTTCGACTTTTGGTTTATTTAGTTTTAAATTTATTTGATTATGTATAAAGTTTACCCACCGAACAAACGAATTTCTATTATCTAAATAAGGTGTAACAGGATAAATATCTATTAACTCATTGAATTCGTTTCCTATTTTCATATCAGGAATAAACAAATGAAAATCACGTATTAGATTATAATATTTTTTTTTAGTTATGTTATTTGGACTATGAGGATATGATAATGATACAGAAAATAAAAAGAACCAATAATGGGGTCCCCATATATTTGGATTGTACTTCATTATACAAAATGAATATAAAAATATTACAATAATATCTAATAATGAGAATCAATAATACATGTAATAATTGTGGTAATCATGGACATATATTCCAAGATTGCCAATTACCCATAACCAGTATAGGAATTGTATTAATACGTTTTAATAAAAATAAAGACTTGGAATATTTAATGATTCGTCGCAAAGATAGTTTTGGTTATGTGGATTTTGTAAGAGGAAAATTTTATACATCATGTTTATTTTCGTTGCAAACAATTGTAGACGAACTTACATTGGATGAAAAAAATAGAATCATGAATGACAATTTTACAAAAGAAATTGCACAAGTAGCTAAAAATAAAAAAATTGAGGAATCAGTTATTTCAAAATGGGAAACGTTAAGAAAAGGTATCGAAGTAGAAAATAAGCAAGTATCAATACAATATTTAGTAGAAAATAGTTCAACTAAATGGGAAGAATCTGAATGGGGGTTTCCAAAAGGACGACGTAATTTTATGGAAAAAGATATGGAGTGTGGTTTACGCGAATTTGAAGAAGAGACAGGAATATCTAGAAATAAAATACATTTGTTTGATAATATTTTACCATATGAAGAAGTTTTTACAGGCTCAAATTTAAAATCATACAAGCACAAATATTATTTGGCAATCATGGACAGCGACTATACGAATATGGATAATTTTCAAAAAAGTGAGGTATCAAAAATGGAATGGAAAACGTACGAACAATGTATTAAAGTAATACGCCCTTATAATTTAGAAAAAAAACACGTATTAGAAAAAATACATAAAAGTTTGCAAGATTATAAGATTATATATTAAATATATATGAAAACATCTCAAGAGCGATTAAGAGAATATTATTCTGATAGTGAAAATAAATCAAATCCAGCGAATTTATCAAGTAAGAATGATAATGAGGATAATACTCCTCAAGAAAGTAAAATTAAATCCTTGTTTGGTTATCCATCATTGGACGACGAAAACATGATGATAAAAATAAGCGAAAAGCGTGAATTTTACGACTCGAAAGCATATGAACAAAACATCGAAAAATTAAATGAAATTTCTAATAAAATATGCAATCAAGATTTTCAATTAGCGCCCCACCAAATATTTATTCGTAATTTCTTATCAAAAATGACACCATATAATAGCTTGTTATTATATCATGGGTTAGGAACTGGTAAAACATGTTCAGCAATTGGCGTGGCTGAAGAAATGCGACAATATATGCAGCAAATGAATATTCGTAAAAAAATATTAATTATTGCATCCCCTAATGTCCAGGATAATTTTAAATTGCAATTATTTAATGAAAGCAAATTAAAAAAATTAGAAAATGGTTCTTGGAATATTTCAACATGTGTTGGTCAATCATTATACAAAGAAGTAAATGTATTAAATGATGAAAAAATCGAAAAGGAGGAAATTTTAGAAAAAATAAATATGTTGATTCATAAATATTATGAATTTATGGGATATACAAAGTTAGCCTCATTAATTAATAGTAAAAAGAAAAAGGGTGTTTTAAAAGAAACATTCGAAGGTCGATTATTGATTATTGACGAGGCTCATAATATTCGTCCTAGTGACCAAAAGCAAAAAAAAGTATCGTCTTCGTTAAATATGCTAGTAGAGGAAGTACATAATATGAGAATATTATTACTTTCAGCCACACCAATGTTTGATAATTATCGTGAAATTATTCATGTTATTAATATTCTTTTAAAAAATGAGAAAAAACAAATTTTAATAGAAAATGAAATTTTTGATAAAAATGGCAATTTTAAACTAGATGAAAATGGAGAGCAAACAGGCAAAATTAAATTTATGAGAAAAATAAATGGATTAGTTTCATTTGTTCAAGGCGAAAATCCATTTAGTTTTCCTTTTCGCATTTTTCCCAAATTATTTGCTAGTGAAATATCATTTAAAAATAATGTACCTTATCCAAAATATCAATTAAATAATTCAGTTATATTAACTCCATTGGAACACGTTGATGTTTATCCTGTAACTATACAAGGTTTTCAAAAAGAAATATATGAAAAAATTATTCAAACTACAATATTAAGTAAAGAAGAATCAAAAAACGTCGAAAATGATGATGAAAGCGAATTGCGTTTAGAAGAACCAGAAGATGGTAATGATTCAAAAAAAGAAAAAAGGTTTGGTTATAATTCTCTTCAAGAACCACTTGAGGCATTAAATATTATTTTTCCAAGCGAAAACAATGAAGACGAATTAAATCAATATGTTGGAAAAAAAGGCTTACAAAGAATAGTTAGTAATGTAGATTCAATACCATATGAATTTAATAGTAGTTATTTTACTAATTCTAGAACAATATTTTCTTCAGAAAATATCGAAAATTATAGTTCAAAGTTAAAGCAAATAAATAAATCTATTCAAGAAAATAAGGGAATTTCACTTATCTTCAGTCAATATATTTACGGAGGTATTGTTCCCGTTGCTATTATGTTGGAAGAATTGGGATTTATAAGATACGGCGACCATAAATCTTTTTTGAGCGATTCCTATAAACGTAACAATAGTATAACACCTTTTTTGATTAATGGAAAACAGGCAACGTATTCAATGATTACTTCAAACGCAATTTTTTCAAATAATAATAATATCGAAATAAACGCGGCAACAAATGAAGATAATAAAGATGGAAGTGTAATTAATGTTATTTTGATTACTAAAGCTGGTTCAGAAGGTATAGATTTAAAAAACATACGTTCTATTCATGTATTGGAACCATGGTATAATATGAATCGCATTGAGCAAATTATTGGTAGAGGAGTTCGCAATTGTAGTCATAAACAATTAGAATTAAAAGACCGCAATGTTCTTATTTATTTATATGGAACGCATTATGATAACAAAGAAGGTGCTGATATGTACGTATATCGTCTTGCCGAGAAAAAAGCGATGCAGATTGGAAAAGTTTCACGTGTTATGAAAAATAACGCAATTGACTGCATTTTACAAAGTCCAAATCGTAATCACATGGATGTTCCAAAAGTTTTTTCATTGACATTGGCAAATGATTTAACCATTGATTATAATCTAGAAAATCAATCATATAGTTCAAATTGCGATTATATGAAAACATGTGCCTATAAATGTGGTGCCATTAAAAATAATAAGATTCATGATAGTAATAGTATTGAAGAATTGCAGGTAAAAAATGATACTTATAATGAAAAGTTTTTGCAAACCAATTTAGATAGTTTAAAAGAAACAATAAAACAATTATTTCAAAATAAATATTTATATACGAAAGAAGAATTATTTCAACTATTACAATTAAAAAAACATTATCCTAAAATGCAAATATTAAAAGCAATTGAAGACATGAAAGATGTAAATACAATCGATTTCCTCTATGACGAATATGGCTCCAAGGGACGTTTAATTGAAACAAATAATATTTTCTTATTTCAACCTCACGAGATAAACAATAATCATATTACAATGGAAGAAAGAATAAAACCAATAGACATTAAAATAAATTCACTTAACATTGAAGTAAATAATCAAAAAACTAAATCTAATGAGCAAATATTAGAAAATGATGAACCAGATGAAATAATGTATGGTACCATGTTTGACGATATGAAAAACAATACTAGCAATGAATTAGATAATGTGTCTAATGTACTAACTAGTAAATTTGATATTTCGCAAACAATAATGGATGAAATTTTATTAGAATATTTTTATGATAATTTACCATATGAAACAAAATACAAATTATTTTTTCAAATTATGAATGAAAATATTACTAATACAAAATCGCTTGACCATAATATGAAAAGAATAATAGAGAAAAATGTATTTACAAAAAATGATTTAAAATATTATGTTATTGTGAATGGTGATAATTTAGAAGGTTTAATATATAAAGATAATAAATGGGAAAAAGCAAATATAATACATTTTAAGGAATTTGAAAATATTATACACGATAAATATTATTATGACGAAAAAAATATGCCAAAATATAGTGGACTTCTATTTTCTAAAACTGAAAAAAGTACAAAGAAGAAAATATTTGTATTTAAAATTAAAGAAACGAACAAAATTCGTAATGCAAGCGCTGTTTGTAAAACATACAAGGAACATTTTAGGTTAGATATTATACAAAATATAACAGATAACAAATACGAAAGCAAATTCTATAAATCATTTAATTCAGAACGCATGTGTTTATTTATTCAATTATATTTTAGATACAAACAATTAAAAAATGATAACAATTATACATGGTTTATGAACCCGGAACAAAGTCTATATAATAAATTATACCACAAAGTGTTGAAATTTTAATTTGAAAATTGAATTAAAGATTATATCGCAATAATATAATAATAACATGGCTTCCAAAACAGAACAAGTTAATATGGATAATAATACTATTAATACAAACCAGCCAAAATCGAAAGAACTTGTCTCTAATAAAAGAAAATTAAAGATAATTGATATATTCACGCCTGTTGTCAGTACAGAAAAGGTAGAATTAGGTATACAATATGTTGACCGAAACACAAAAGAAACGTTGAGAAAAAAATTAGCATATCGTTTAGAAGGTTCATGTTGTAGTCATGGATATATAAAACCCGATTCGTTGAACATTATTAATTTTTCCGCTGGAGTGATTCTAAATGATTTTATTCAATTCACATGTACAATTGAAATGTTTGCTTGTTTGCCAACAGAAGGAATGATTATTGAGTGTCAAGCAAAAAATATAACAAAAGCAGGTATTCGCGCTGAAGTGCATAAATACGACCCATCACCATTGGTTATATTTATTGCTCGTGACCATCATTTTCAAAATGCGTATTTTAACAACATTAATGAAAGTGATATTATTCACATTCGTGTCATTGGACAACGTTACGAATTGAACGATAAATTTATTTCAGTTATTGCTGAAATAATTGTTCCAAAAGACTTTAAACCAAGTAGCGATGAAGACCTCCCCAAAATTAATATTGAAGAATAACTTAATTATATATTTGAATAAATTTTATTTTTTTGCTGTAAAACATTGTCTAATGTTATATTATACAATGCTTTATGAATATGAATGTAAAATAATCAATGTCCCTATAACAGAATTAAGAAATAAAATAGAGAAAAATGGTGGCAAACGTATCCATAGTAGTGTTTTATTCCGTCGTTATTTATTTCATTTACCAAATAAAAATCATAATGGATTTATACGTTTACGAAGCGAGGGACGCGATAGAGTTACGTTAACATGCAAAATATTTAATTCACAATCGAAATATCCCAAAGAAGACGAAATAGAATTGAAAGCCGATTTTGATGACGCGTATCATTTTTTATTAAATTGCGGACTGAAACAAAAATCATATATAGAAACAAAAAGAGAAAAATGGAGTCATCCTCTAGTAAAAGAAATTGTAATAGACCACTGGCCGGGAATAGAACCATATATGGAAATCGATTGCGAAAATGAAAAAAACCTTCAAAAAGCAATTAAAATGTTTGATATTGATAAAAAACATGTTTATTATGAAGGTGTTCACGAATTATATAAGAATAAATACAACATTAACAAAAAAAACTTTATTAAACTGCCAAAATTAGATTTTACTCATTTTAAAAAACAATTATCGCAAAGTAACAACCAAAATAATAAAACAAAAAAACGAAAAATACTTAAACATAAAAGAACAAGGAAAATAAATGGAAACAAGAGCACAAAAAAGAATTCGTCTAGAAGAAGAACAACAAGAAACAAAACAAAATAAAAAAACAAAGGAAGAAATAGAAACTATTATTAATGAAATTAAAATGGATGACCCCGAAATTATTAGTGAATTAGAAGATATTAGTAGAAATCTACAATATGAAAAAAATAACAAGGAATTTAAGCAAATGGAAATGCATTATGGTTCTGGTTGTAATATTATGTAAATAAACAATAAATTTTTTCTATTTATTGTTTATGGAATATGCATGTGGGCATTATTTAATGCAATATTATGATAAAAAAGTTCCCATTGTTTTAGACAACACTAGTAATAAATGTTTAGTAATAATTGAAACGAGACCTTCATTTTGGTTACCATTAGTAATAAAAAACGCTATAGATAAATGCCCTGGTTATAATTTGTATGTTTTTGGTACACCGAATGTAAATCAGTTTTTGCGTCATACTTTAGAAGGAGAATATTATAATATAACAATCAACGCCTACATGCGAAACATTCAAGAATATAATCAGTTGTTAACAAGTTCTGATTTTTGGGAACAAATAAAAGAGGAACATATTATTATTTTTCAATTGGACACGTTATTTTTACGCAATCCAACAGAGCAACATATACAATATGACTATAATGGAGCTGTATGTGGAAAATTAAATCGCGAAAATGAATTTATTATTAATGGTGGTCTATCTTATCGTTCTAAAAAAGCAATGCTTTTTGCGTGCAAATTAATAGATGATAGTTATCATGGATTACCAGAAGATGTTATTTTTACAAAATTAATGCGAAAACACAATGAACTTTTTAAACTACCTGATATAGCTGATTGTAACGATTTTTCCATTGAAACATTGGGTAATTTTGATAATGTTATTGGAATACATGGAACAGATAAATATTATATTTTAGATAAAAGCATATATCAACTATTGATGAATACAAAAGTGTAATTTTATAATTTATGACCAAATAAAAATTGAAAAAAAAACATAGTTTATGTAAAAATATAAAAAATGAAATATCAGAGTAAATATGGAAGAAATCTATAAACCACTTTTAGAACTAAGTCATAACTGCAAAGTATGCAAAACATTGGAAAATATAGTTGTTTGTAGTCACTGCAATGAAGAAGTTTGTGTAAAACCTTTCTCGTGCAGTTTGAGTTTCAATGAGATAAACAATAGTGAAATGTTTGTTTGCATTGATTGTTATAATTCAATCAATGCAAAATTGGTTCCGTTGAAGAAAATAAAAAAAAAAGTGAAAAAAGTGAAACCAGTGAAACCATATGTGTTAAGCGAAAAAAACTATAATATATATTCCCCTATTGTAAGTAGGAATTAGGTTCAAAAAATGTAAAATATATCCATATGGTGTTTACATTTTTTATATATTACAATAATTTATTTTCCTGTTGAACCAAACCCCCCTGTTCCTCGTTCACTATTACCCAAATCATTTTCACTACTAACTAGTTCTACATGAATTGGTTCTAGATTTGGAGCGCATATTTGAAACAATCGTGTTCCCTTTTCTACATTATAATTATTTGCAGAAATATTATCTACAAACGCCCCCAAATTTCCACGATACCCTGCGTCAATGATACCCACACTATTCGATAGACGCAATGGAGTTTTGCTAGCACTACTTCTAGGATACATATAGAAACCTGTTGGAATTTTCATATTATCATAATTAGGTGGCTTTTCAAGAGTTCGAATTCTATTAACGATATCATAATAAATAGTTGCATCATTATCATAATAACTAATCCAGTGATTGTCTTTACTTTCATAATATGCTTCGCATTTTACTTCCAAGTCTATTTTTTGAGTACTATGTGCCGGAACATTTTTTGCTTCAGGGACAAATAAATCAAACCCGGAATCAGGATAAGGTTTCGTCATTTTTTCATTGTGCTTTTTAACTGCATCAATGTAAAACATGCGCAAGTTGTCGCTTTTTACGTAAATTTTCAAATACATCATTTTTATATTATATAATAATGTATTTAATATAATTCAATTTATTTGTATAATTTATTTCCAGTTAAAAAAAATTGAATTTTTTTCAACTAATAAAGATGGAATTAGTTAAAAAATCGTAATATAGTATGGGGTTTATCGTAATTGCAGCCTTTGTTGTTTGTGTACTCTTATTCGTATCTTTGGTACGTGAAGAAAGACAACGCCTATAAAGGGATTGTATAAAATATGTAATCGAATGATATAATATTGTAGATATTTTTTTACAATATAATTATTTTATATTTATGTAATATATGAAATATTTGCAAAATGGTGGCTTATTATTAACGCAAAAATTTCCATCTACGTTTAATGCCATATATAAAATGATTGAAAATGCCAAGGAAATTAAACCTTTGTATATGTCTTCATTAAAAGGATTTGTGTTTGTATTGAATATTGATGAAAACGATAGTCTCTTCTATACATTAAATGAAGAAAAAACTAAATTAGATAAAAAAGTAAATTCACTTATATTAAAATTTGCATTAACTAGCAAAAATGTTGAAAACATAGAACCAGAATTAAATTTTCAAGCTTACGACCATAAAAAACAAACAGATCGCGACGAAGATGTTATAGATGAAGTATATATTCAACAAAAAATATATTTAGAAAGTATACAAAATACCGGAAAACCAATCGTTCCGGGCATTGCTGATTTTTCTTATTTTAATACTGAAAATGCTTTTATTATACTTGACAAATTAGTAGAGCATTGCAAGAATGCTGAATCAAAAAAAGTATTACAATATTTAAAAATGCGTTTATCAGAACATCCAAATTATCCAAACGAGAGTGATGGCTATAAATTATCCATGATATCCATGGAAAATGCTTCTTCCTATGTTCAAATTGCAGATGCATTTTCAGGCAATTTTACTCTAGAAGAACGTAAACACGCAGCAATGTCAACAATTGCACAAATGGTACGTCTTTTTTTGCAAACGGGTATAGTTCATTGTGATGCACATGGCGGTAATATTCTGACAACACGTAATATAACACATAAACGAGCAGGTGCAAAAAATCCTAGTTCCATGGATGTGAAATTAATCGATTTTGGTAGATTTATTAATGTATATGATGATTTATCATTTCCTTTTTATACTAAAAAATTTCCGCCTCAAATGATTTATTATTTAAAAAATATGATTTTTCATAAACCTCCAGGCGAATCAGTGATTGTTGATACATTCATAAAAGATTACGAAATTTATATTAACGATACTACAAAAGATGAAATAAAAAATGAGAAAAAAGGGAGTTTAATTTACTCATTAAAAACATTATTCATGATTATTTTGAATGCTGATAGAAGTTACAACAAACAGAATTTTGGCGTAGACTTAATACAATCGTCTAGTGTTTTTAAATACCTCAAAATTATACATATTGTTAATGAAGGATTAGAAGATATGAAAATGCAAATATATGAAACAAAAGACAATGAATTTCAACAAAATAAATATTTGGATATTATCGAAATACTCTATTATTTAATGAAACCCCCAAAAAATATAGACAATATTAGAAAAAAAAGTATCGACAATTTTATAAGTGAACAACGTTTTGCATCTATACAAGAGAATACTCCAAATAGTCACAAACGAAATGTCAAATCATACGTTAGTCCATCTAGTGATAAATCATTAACTTCACAACCACCAAAAAGACGAATGCTATCGAAATTTAAAGGTATGTTTACACGAAAAAGAAATGGCGGAAAAAAAGAAACACGTAAAAAAAGATAAATGTAATAATAATAATTTAAAGTTATTATTATTATTATTATTATTATTATTATGGTGAAAATTGCATTTATCACTGGCATTACAGGTCAAGATGGTTCTTATTTAAGCGAACTTTTGGTTTCAAAAGGTTATGAAGTACATGGAATTGTTCGCAGAACATCGCTCATGTTTTCTAGTGACCGACTTGACCATATTCGTAAAAATGTTCAATTGCATTATGGAGATTTAACTGATGGTTCGGCATTAAACCAGCTTTTTTTTGAAATCACACATAATCGCGATTTTGAAGTATTTGAAGTTTATAATTTGGGCGCGCAGAGTCACGTACAAATTTCATTTGAAATTCCCGAATATACATCCATGGTAGATGGTATTGGTGTATTAAAACTTCTAGAAGCAATCCGTTCCTTTCCAAAAGAAATACAAGAAAAAACACGTTTTTATCAAGCCGGAACCAGTGAAATGTTTGGCGATGTTCTTGAAAAACCACAAACAGAAACTACACCTTTTCGTCCCCAATCACCTTACGCTTGTGCAAAAGTCTATGCGCATTATTTAGTTCGCAATTATAGGGAATCATATAACTTATTTGCTTGTAATGGTATTCTATTTAATCACGAAAGTCCTCGACGCGGAGCTAATTTTGTAACCATGAAAATTGTAAACGGAGTTAAAGACATTGTCAATGGTAAACAAAAAACTCTTAAATTGGGAAATATTTATAGTCATCGTGATTGGGGACACGCAAAAGATTATGTTGAAGGTATGTGGTTGATGCTTCAACAAGAGAAACCTGACGATTATGTATTATCCACCAATAAAACAACACTGGTTAAAGATTTTATCATTAAGTGTTTCAAATATAAAAATATTGAATTGGAATGGTCTGGTGAGGGATTAGACGAAAAGGCGATTAATAAAGAAACAGGTGAAGTTGTACTAGAAATCGATAGTAAATATTTCCGCCCTAGTGAAGTAGAATATTTGCTAGGTTATGCAGGAAAAGCTGAAAAACAATTGGGTTGGGTTCCAAAAACAGGTCTAGACGATTTGATTTCCGACATGTTTGAAAATGGAATGTAAATTCGCAAAATATAATAATATTACAATATTTGAAAATGTAATATTATCACCTTTAATGTAGATGCGCATATATGTTATTTAATTATACCAAATCCTTCATATAACTAGTAAATAAGAAATTATATTATAAAGTTGTATATTTTCAAAGATTCACATATAAGCCCTTTTTTGAAACTTTTTCCTGAAAACCAAAAAATTTTTGAAAAAAAGTAAAAATTCGTAAAAAAACTTACGACCCTAAAAAACGTGAAAAAGCGAAATTGCTAGATATACCATCTAATTTCAAAAAAAATCATTCAAATGTTGTGACTGAAGTTTTTTTATTATTTTTCATTTTTCACCATTTTTCCCTTTTTTTCACATATTTTTTGAAAAAAATACGATTTAAGGCGACTTTTTGGTTAGTCTCTATGGCTAACCAAAAGTCGCAAAAAGTCGCACAGAAATTTTTATGCGAAAAGTGCAACTATATTACAAGTAAACAGAATGACTTTAATAAACATGTTTTGACTGCAAAACACAAACGACTAACTTTCACGGCTAATAAAAAGTCGCTCAAAAGTGACATCATATACGATTGTATTTGTGGGAAAAAATATAAACATTTGTCATCATTGTCAAAACATAAGAAAAATTGTGAATTTATTGATTTTTTCCGTGAAAATGAAAAACACGAAAAACACGAAAAACACGAAAAACACGAAAAAATGGATATATCCGGAAATAACGAAATTATAAGTATAATCGATGATAAAGATATAGTTGACAGCGCGGAATCCATGGACAAAAATGAACTAATCATACAATTAATCAAAGAAAACAAGGAGTTGCAGAAAACAATCATCAATCAGAATTCAACTTTTATAGAGCAACAAGAAAAACACAATAAAAATTTAACAGAAAAAATAAATTCGATTACACCAGTTATCAGTAACACAACCAATAACACAATGAATAATAATTACAGCATAAATTTGTTTTTGAATGAAAAATGCAAGGATGCATTGAATATAATGGACTTTGTCAATTCTCTTACAATAGAAATGAAAGATTTGGAAAATACAGGGTCTCGTGGTTTTGTGGAAGGTATGTCTAATATTATTGTAAAAGCAATACAAGGATTAGATGTAACAAAGAGACCGATTCATTGCACTGATAGTAAAAAAGAGACATTATATGTAAAAGATAATGAAATATGGGAGCAAGACAACAATAAAGAAAAAATCAAGGAGGCAATACAACATATAAAGCAAAACAATGTTCGCAAATTGGCTGAATGGGTAATTGCTAATCCTGAATGCGAAAATATGGATAGTCCTTTGAATAAAATGTATACAGATATTTTAAATCAAACCATTATTACGAATGACAAAAATATTAGCAAGGTAATAAAAAATGTTTCAAAACACGTAATTATTGATAATGAGGATTAGTTTTTCTTTGTTTTTTTTATTTTTTACATGAATGCAATATCGGTCATCAATGTATTGGTATTATTTTGATTATCCGTATGAGCTTTATCACTTGTTATCTCTTGTGTATTATTATTCTGCGTTGTTGTGCCTCTATTTTGAACTTGTGCCTTATACTTCTCAAGAATTTCATTTGGCCAGCTAATAGCATTTTCTTGAAAATTCCAAGGTGGATATTTACCATAAACACTTTTATAATCATTGCGACATTTTTCTTCCATGGCATGAATCGACGGGCAAATAAATTCAGTTGTCACACCAAAAAGCCCTGGTACTTGTACCTCCACGGGACTATTCCATATTCCATATATTTCAATGGAATTGTTGGCAACCAACTCATTATAAATAAGATGGTGAATTCCAAATGTTCGGATAGATGGACTTCCTCCAAGCCCTCCCTGGTAGAACGCAAACGTATTTTTCATACCTCCTTTGCACTCGGACTTGCCAATTTTCATAATTTCATCAATACCATATTCATTTTTCTTTACAATCAAGTAAATACGCCCGTTATTTTGTTTAATTAACGCATCGTGTTCTTTATTCCATTCCATTTTCCACAATTGGTTTGTTTTACCATCATTCCTGATAGCACACGTTCCAATCTTTGTGAAGTTTTTAATATTTTGGCTGTTAATAATCGTAGGTAGCGTGGACATACTATTCATTGTTCTTTTTGTTGATAAATGACTGAATGCATTCAAAAAATATATCAATTTTAATTTCATTACTATATTTACATTACATTTTAACAACTATAGAAAATATTAATAACAACTATATAAAGTTATTTTGCTAGATATAACTAATGAATATTAAAACGTTATTCGAAAAATCACATGTAGGGGATATGATTGATGCTTATGGTTGGGTTCGGACGACGCGAACTTCTGGTTCCACATTGGGATTTTGTAATATTAACGATGGTTCCAATGTATCAGGATTGCAAATTATTATATCAAGTGAACATTTTAGTGAAGGCAAAATTGAAGAATTTTTTAAATCTGTAAAAATTGGCTGTTTTTTAAATTGTTCAGGTAAATTGGTAGAATCGCCTGCCAAAGGGCAAAAATATGAAATAATGTTGGAAAAATATGAAATTAAAGGTGATGTTGAAGAAGATTATCCGCTTTGCAAATCAAAAATGAATTTAGACACGTTGAGAAATCATATTCATTTGCGCAATCGTACTAATACTTTTGGTAGTGTCATGCGTATTCGTTCTTCGCTCATGAAAATATTGCATGACTTTTATCATGAAAAGGGTTTTTTGCATTTAGACCCAAATATTATTACTACGAATGAGTGTGAGGGTGGCGCGGGAGTATTCCAAGTAACTGAAAATGATTTGACTGAGATGGATAAATTACCAAGAAAGCAAATTCATCCATTGGGTATGAATGGTCAAGAGGTTGCTGATAAAATTGGCACTGCATTTGAAATGCTTGGGACAAACATTAAGAATAGTGCCGAAAAAATAAAACAAACCGATAATGCACCTGTAGAAGAAAAAATCGGTCATTTGGTAGATTGTGCAGCAAATATTTTTGACGGAGTAACAAGTAAAGTAAACCATCATGTTAATGAAATGAACAAATATGATTGGTCAAAAGACCATTTTAATTGTCCAACCTATTTAACTGTATCATCACAACTTCAATTGGAAGCGCTTGCATGTTCATTAGGAAACGTATATACTACAAACAAGAGTTTTAGAAGCGAACATTCTTCAACAAGCAAACATGTATCAGAATTTACACATTTGGAAATAGAAATGGTAAACAATAACTTGGACGATTTAATGGACATTGGTGAAGAAATGATAAAATATAGTATGAATGAAATTATGAAACGTAATATGGAAGACCTTGAAAATTTGAATAAATTTGTAAGTAAGGGAATAGTTGAACAGATACATTCAATTGCAAATTATAAGTTTGAACGTATTAAATATGAAGATATCGTTGATGAAATCAATTATGATATTGTGCATGGTCATGTAAAATTAGAAAAAATAATTAGTGGTGATGATTTAAGCTCGCTTCATGAAAATTATATTACAAAAAAATATGGTACCGCTGTATTTGTAACTCATTGGCCAATTAGCATTAAAAGTTTCTATATGAAACAATGCGATAACGGACTATGTGAATGTTTTGATTTGTTAATGCCATTTGGTATTGGTGAATTAATTGGAGCATCGCAACGCGAAGATGATTATGGTAAATTAATTGAAATAATGAAAGTTAAAAATGTGGATGAAAAAAGTATGGAATTTTATACGGATTTGCGTAAATATGGAAGTTGTCCTCATGGTGGTTTCGGACTGGGTTTTGACCGACTATTAATGTTAGTTACAGGAATTCAAAATATTAAAGACGTAATTCCATTTCCTGTATTTTACAAAAGTTGCAAATATTAGAGTTATATAATATCTAAAAAAATAAATTTATGTAATAATATTTTTGTTACATAAAATTAGTAAGCTATTGCATGGATTTACATTTATTTACACCGAATAAGAATGTAGATGTTGACCATGTTTTGTAATATTCGTTGTATTGTTTGCGGAAATATAAACTAAAACCAATCAAAATAAGGCCTGTCATCGAAACGTACATGGTTTTTTGTATTTTTTGCAATAATGCAATGGTTTCTTCTTCTTCGGGAGTGACTTGTTTGTAATAACTAATGTAAGTAGAATTAACATATGTAAAGGCCAATAGTCCAAATACAATAAGTGTGAAGCGTAAATCCATTTTAGTGAAAAGTAAAAACAATACGTAAATCCCCAATGCCATTTTCAGAACAAAACTAGGATGTTGTGGTTCATCGCTACTGGTAAAACCAATAGCAAAATATAAAATAAGTAAAATAACGAGGTGTTTCGCATACATATTTTCACTTAATAATTTTTGCGTTTTACATCCAAGAGTTTCAGCGACAAAATTACCTGCAACTGCTAAAACTAAAAGGAAAATACCTTTTATTACATCATTCATATAATTTTCATTGGTTGACATTATTATATATTTTATTAAGAAAAAATATAATAATATTTTTATGGAGAAATCTTCATGGTTGTTTCAAAAATTTTACTTGTTACTAAATAGGGGTCACAATTCGAAGAAGGACGGCGGTCTTCAAAATAACCACATTCATTTTCTATTGTTCCAAAACCTCTGCGAATAGACGCACCTCGATTACTGACACCATCGCTAAATACATCGTATGAAGCTGTTTCGCATTTTCCAGTCATACGCAAATCATTATCTTCGCCATACACTTTCATATGTTCGGAATGTTTGGTAGATAATTCTTTGATTGCATTTTCAATGTAAGTAATTCCCTTTTTGTTTTTAGTTCCTTCACGCATTTTTTTTGTACTATAATTTGCGTGACAACCAGAACCATTCCATTCGCCGGAAACGGGTTTTGGAGAAAAATCGATAATAATATTGTATTTTTCAGCTATTTTTTGCAATAAATAGCGCGCCATCCATAGATGGTCCCCTTGTTCAATTCCAGTACACGGACCAATTTGAAATTCCCATTGACCTGGAGCAACTTCTGCATTAATTCCGGATATTTTTATACCAGATGCAATACATGAATTCATATGCTCTTCGGCTAAACCTCGTCCAAATGAATTATTTGCACCAACACTACAATAATACTGACCTTGCGTTGCATTTTCATTTTCACTATCATCCGGAAATCCAATAGGTTTCATAGTTTGTGGATTTATCATAAAATATTCTTGCTCTAAACCGAACCAAGGTTCTTCGTCTAACATTTTATTAAAAATTTTGTTAGCCAAATACCGATTGTTTGTTTCTGTATGTGTACCATTTGTATAGTATGTGTCACATAGAATTAGTTTGTGAAGTGAAATTATTTTGGTAGCTTTTTTAGGTGGGTTATATTTACGTGAGGGTACAGGAGGTCGTTTTAGAGAACTATCATCTTTTTTTTTAGGAGGAATAGGTATTTGCTTGCATCTATGCCAATTTTCAAAATAATCAAACATAGCACATGGTTTCAAAATTATTTCCGAATCTTCGGTAGTAGCTTGATATGTAGAACTACCATCGTAATTCCATACTGGGACGTCGCAAATAGTTTGCGGTATTTTATTAAAAACGCGTATTTTACTGCGCATATTTTGTTTTCCATCAATCCATACGTATTCTAAAATACATGTAGGTGCTTCAGACATTATTATACTAATAAAATAGTAACTATTTATACCCTTTATCCATTATCTTTTATCTTTTATATCATGCGTAAAGCAAATTCTGCACTTGTCATTTCTTGTGTTTTATTCATAGTTTTATTGTAATTGTCTTTTTCTTGACAATAACGTATATTCTCATACATCAGCCCAATATTCATAATTACGTATGATGTCGCCATTTTCATTATCTGTCTATTTTGAATTTTCATAGTATAGTTATATAGTATATTATGAAATGTTTATATTATTTACATACCAAATGTACTAAAGTCGGATAATACTGGTCTAGGTAAGTAGGCATTACTTGAACCTTGTTTATAGGATGGAACTTTTTTACAATCGAATGAAGGTTCAGGGCAGCGAGCACAAGAAGGGCAGGGAGGGCATTGTTTTTTGTCGTTACATGAAGAGCATGTGCCATTGCCATTTCCAGAAGTGCTTGTTGTTTTACTGACACTATTGCCGCGGGGTCCTGTTATGGTAGTTGTTGTATTAGAAGTATCGCCAACATCAACATCATCATTTCCATTTAAAGAAGCAGGTGTTATTCCAGGACAAGCTGGACATACGGGAGGAACAATTTGCGATTTCAAAATATACAAATCTTCATCACCGGGTGGTATTTGTTTCACTCCATTTGTAGAAACTAAAGCTCCATTATTATTAGAAGTAGTTACTAAAGTATTTCCTTGTGGACCAGTAGTAGCATTTAATGAACCATTGTCATTAGAATAAGTAGTTGAAGACGCATTATTTGAAGTAGTTGTAGTTTGTGAATAATTAGTATTTTGGTTGTAATCCGCATCTACTAAAATTTCATTTCCATATGGTCCTTTAACAGCAACAACTTTATTTCCATATGGTCCATAATAAGTATTTACAGAACCGGAACCAGAGTAATAATTATCGTAGTTATTATCTTGAATGCTTCCGCTTACTTTTCCATTTTTATTCACTAAAACAATTTTAACTTCTTCGTCGTTATTTGTTTCATTTTCATTGTCTTCGTTATCATAATCATTGTCTTCCGCATCGTCGGAACCATCTTCCATCCCTTCACGTGTACATCCAACGCCTCCTAAAAAGCTACACAATACTAAAGCAGCCAATAATATAAGAAACAAATGTATATGTGTTAATTTCATCAGTATATTCTATATGGCGAAAATATATTATTCATAAAATTGAATATTTATTAAATAATAACAAATATTCAAAATATTAACGACAATGACAGATTATTCTTTATTAGATCGACGAGTAAAGGCAAATCCTAAACCATTGAAAATTTGTCATAATGATGATGAAAACATATATGAAATAGGAATCGATGAAGCAGGTCGTGGACCATTAATTGGTCGTGTATATAGTGCAGCCGTTGTATTGCCTAAAGACAATAGTTTTCGACATGATTGGATGAAAGATAGTAAAAAATTTTCGAATAAAGAAAAATTAAAACTAACAGAAGATTATATTAAAAATCATGCATTAGCATACGCAGTATGTTATGAAGACGAAAAATGTATTGATAAAATAAATATATTGCAAGCAACATTTAAATCCATGCACGATTGTATTAAAGAAGTTACTAGCAAAATGAACGATAAAATAAATTGCGAATTACTGGTAGATGGTAATAACTTTAAAAGTTATATTATTAACGATGATGACGAATTTATAAGTATACCGCATACATGTGTAACAAGTGGTGATAACACATATGCATCCATTGCTGCTGCATCAATTTTGGCTAAAGTTGCACGAGATGAATATATTGAAAAATTATGTGATGAAAATCCTTTGTTAGACGAGTATTACGGAATGACTACAAATAAAGGTTATGGTGTATTAAAACATTGTGAAGGAATCAAAAAACATGGTATAAGTAAATGGCATAGGCTATCTTTCGGAATTTGTAAAGAAAATGCTGAACGCATATGGAATTAAAATCTTATATTAGAAACAATACCATCTACATTGTATTTTTTTATGAATTCCAATACACATGGTTTATCGGCGGTATATGTATATACTTTGACATGTAAAGATTTAATATATTCGATACTAGTCTCTTCAAGTGAATTCCAACTTAGAGCAACAAAATATAATTTGTATTTTTTAATCATAAAATCTAACATATCATTTGTCAAGTGATTATAAGTAATTAGTCCGAGTTTATATGATTTATTAAAATTAAACAATATTTCTAAGTGATATAAATTAAAACTTGCAAAATGTATGTTATGGTATTGCAAATTGTGAACATCGATGAATTGATGTAATTTTTCAGCTAATTTATTTCCACCTTTCAAATCTAAATAAAGATTTGTCTTTGTATAATCGAATTTATATATGAATTCTTCAAACGTCATAATATCGTTATCTATATGTTTTATTTCCTCAATAGTTAGGTCTGAAATTAATTTTTTTTGAATATATTGGTCATGATAAATAATAATAATATCATGCTTACACAATTGTAAATCCATTTCAATCATATCGAATTCACGTTCAACTGCCTTTTTAAATGCTTCCATGGTGTTATCCTTATAAATATCACTATAACCGCGGTGTGCTATTTTTGTAACTTGGCACATTATAGATATAAAGATATAAAAATAAAAATAATTAAGTATATATATATATGATTGAAAGAACTAGTAAAATATACCTAGCGAAAACACGTGAAGAAGATATTACTATACGAGGGAGTAATCACGAAGTTTATGATTATGATGGACATATTGTGAAACTAAAGAATGCAAAAGTGTGGTATAGTAATCATGGTAATTATGTAGAACCCACGAGTCATGAAGGAATAGAATGTAGTATGTGTGTTGTTATGTAAAAAAATTGATTTAATTTATGCATACTATGCATAAATGAAACAAGACAGGAAGAGAAGAATGAAGTTTTTAATTTTTGACACCGAGACTACAGGTCTTTTGCCTAAACGCATCACCACATTGGAATGTATTCCTCATATACTTCAGTTATCTTACATTGTATACGATAATGTAACAAATATGATAGAATCGCGAAGCAACTATATTCGCATACCAAGTGATGTTGTTATATCACAGGGTTCAATTAACGTTCATGGCATAACACGCAATAAGATTGATGAAAGTGGAATCGAAATTCAAGAAGCACTCTTCTATTTTAGCGAACATTACAAAGAGTGTGATTATATTGTTGCGCATAATCTAGATTTTGATGAACGAATGGTAAACTACGAATGTGTGCGTAACAACATTTCGCCAGTTATTCACAAGTTTGACCCCCGCAAAACGTTTTACTGCACGATGAAAAAAGGTATTGATATATGTAAAATAGAGAAGGAATCCAAAAATGGAAGAAAATATTTCAAATGGCCGAAACTAGAGGAATTGCATAGTACTTTATTCAATCAAAGTATTTGCAATTTACATGATGCATATCACGACAATTTAGTGTGTTTACGATGCTTTGTACAAATAATACTGGAATATGATTTGGTAGAAAGGAACAATGAATTTAAAGTAGAGTTTGAAAAAATTACAAAATAAAAATATGAACGAAAGAAAGCAAACATGTTTGTTATTTTTTCATGAGACATTTGTCGTCAATAATAATAGAATCACATTTTTCTGTTTGAGGAACAATTTGGACAATACCCTTACTTTTAATTTTATATAAAGGTTCAGTACATCCCTTGTGTTTCTTTTTGCGTGTTTTTAATACCTTGATTTTTTGCCTTTTTCCACAACGAGCGCGAAAATGTTCATAACGTTCACGTACATCTTCATAAGTCAAATTCGATTTTTTATTTAACATTGTATTAATTTCTTCGTGTAAATCATATATATATCGCGAAAAAGTCGCACGCGACTTCATATGATGAGGAGTAAGAGGCAAACGTTTAAAATTTTTTTTTAAATTCATCCTGCAATATTTGCATGGTAATACATTTTCTAAATTCAATATAAAATTTCTATAACTTTTCTTGTCTTGATTACTAGGTTTAACAGGATAATTAAAGCTCATCGTATGCAATGAATGCCATAAACTAGGTCCCCATACAGTAGTAAGCATTCCATCACCACTAACATAATCTTCTTCTACAAAGTATCGATTATTATTATCATTGCTTAAATCAATCACTTTTTTTGAAGATTTATTTTTTTTCCTATGCTTCATTGTTTTTTTTGGTTTAGTTATTGTTTTTTTGTTTTTTTTAGTAGTCATATAAAAAACGCACAAAAAAAAATTGTACAATAATATTATTTATAATTTCTATATTGAAAACATAAGTATTCACATTATAGTTTGCTTAATATGCTTTGCATTAGCTGTTCACTATTATTAGTAGTTGATAATTGTTTATTTTCAAACAATGAAATAATTTTTTGAAAGTATAATTTATCATTTTTAAAAGAGATTTTATTTAGTTCAATTAATTTACCATCTTTACTTCTGAATAACATTATTAGAATTAAAGAATATATCTTTAGGTGATATTCGTAATATCTAAATGAACTAATTTATATTGTTATATTATAATGAGTTTTAGCATTCAAGAGTTATTTAACAATAAATATGTGATGATAGCAATTATTGTATTAATATTTGTAGTATCAGCATATTTTTTGTATCGTAATTATGCAAATTCAAGCAATTCCGAAACAATTACCGATGATATTTATGAAGAAATGGATAACAATGATGGAAGTGAAGCAGAATTAATGTTATTTCATGTAGATTGGTGTCCTCATTGTAAAACAGCTTTACCTGAATGGGAAAAGCTAAAACAAGAGTATGCAAATAAAAAGGTAAATGGTCATAAAATAATTTTCATGGAATATAATTGCACTGAAGAAAGTGAAGAAACAACAAAAAAAATGGAAACATATAAGATTGAAGGATTCCCAACTATTAAATTAAAAGTAGAAGGACGTGTAATAGAATTTGACGCTAAAGTAACTAAATCTAATTTGGAGCAATTTTTGGCAACAGCTTTAGCTTAAGTGTTCTAAAATAAAATCGTCACAAATTTTATTTCCGTCGTCAAATAATTTTTCTCTTGCTTCTTTAGAAATAATAGTTTCTCGTAAAGCAGATATTTCAATACCATTAGAAGGAATGTTCATTAAATAATCAATATCTTCAGTTGGTTTTAGTCTTACAGCATTAATGGAATGATATAAAAAAGTATATGTAACATCAAATAAATTACTATTAGCATCTACTTTAGGATTATTGTAGATGCTAGTTGATTTAATTCCTAAAACCTCGTTTCTATTGCATTTTGTATCTTCTAGACAAAAATTAATAGGGAAATTGGACATTGCGCCTCCATCTATACAACATTTATCTTGATAAAACACTGGCTGAATTATATATGGAATAGCGCTACTCATGTGTATAGCTGTTAATAAAGATAATTCGGGATGTGTTTTATAAGAAATATTTATAATTTCCATTTTATTTAAATCGACACTGAAAAAATGATGTTCAATACTGGTGAAATCATAAAATTCTTTCATAGTAATATCTAAACTTAAATCACAACATGCAAACAAAGGTTTAAATAATTCATGAATAAAAGAACTATCATACAAACCTTTTGTAGAATATATATTTAAGATATCTGTTGGATGCAACGGAAAAATATTTTCCCACGGGCGATTTATCATATAATTGTAAACATCTTCATTGGAAATAGGTAACGAAGAAATAACAGAAACAAATGTTCCAGCAGATGTGGCATACATAGTTTCTATTTTAGACATATCTACAAATTCATTCTCTACTAATCGTGTTAAAGCAGAATAAATACTAAAACCAATTTGTGCACCTCCAGATAATACAATATGTTTTATATTCATTTATTGGAAACAAGTAAGAAAAAAATAATAATAATATTACATATTGTAATAATGTCAACAATATTTAATATTAATGGTGGAAACGATGATAACGACGATTATAATGATAAAATAAATTTAGATGATTTATATGAAAGAAAGAAGGAAGACGATTTATCTAAATTATCAAATTATAAAAAAATATTATCACGAATTCATCATCGTATTAGACTTACATCACGTCAAAAAAACGATGCTCAGTTTTGTTGGTATGTTATACCAGAGGTTATTTTAGGTGTTCCTAAATATGACCAAGGAGCTTGTATTGCATATGTAATGGAAAAACTAGATGAAAACGGGTTTGCTGTTACATATACACATCCGAATATGTTGTTTATAAGTTGGAAACATTGGGTTCCCGGGTATGTAAGGACTGAAATAAAAAAACGAACAGGTGTAGCAATTGATGGATATGGAAATTTAGTTAATGAAGAAGATAAAAAGAAAGATGATGATAATCCATTATCTATTTTAACTAAATCAGGAGTAAAAAGTAAGAAAAACGATGACAAGGCATCACCATTTAAATCAACATCTTCTTATACACCTTCCAGTCATATTGTTTATAACAAAGAGGCAATGAAACAATTACATGATAAATTATAAAAATATTACATGCATAATAGATTATAGTTAACATGAAATATAATAATAAATAAAATTATTATATTTTATGATAGAAGTTTTGAATAACTTAACGTCTTGATTTACGGGATTTACGGGATTTACGGGATTTTTTAGCTTTTTTTGATTTGCGTGATTTTTTAGCTTTTTTACTGCGACGTACTTTGCGCGATCTGCGTCTTTTACCACCCATAAAACTATCACTATTTGTACCTACACGCATACCTCCGGCACTTCCACCAGATAGACCTACTTTAGAAGCTAAACTAGCAAGAGTAGAACCACCACCTTCTTGAAACATATTAGCTGAACATCCAGGCATTATGATATATCAAGAGAAATAAATTATTTCCATATTTTTGAGCCTAAATTATAATTATTCCAAAATAGTGTTTTCTATTTCTGCTTCTAAACTATGTATTTGTTTTTCTTGTAGTTCTTTTCCTCTTTCAACAATAATTGTTTGATATTTAACTAAAGCATTAAAAAAATTAGTTTCACAATCAATATACATTTGTTTAATTAAATTACGTGCTTTTAATCCTATTTTGTCTAAACCTTCTTTTGTTAATGTAGGTTGCACAACAACCATTTCTTTATCAGTATTTTCATCTTTAATAAATGAAAATAATTCACCAATAATATTTAATATTTCTTCTTGTTTTTTGTTACTATCATCAAGCATTTTTTTCAAATGCAAAGCATATTCTTTAAATGATTTATTTTTAAACGAACCCGTCATTTTTTGTTTTAATGTACCATCTTCTTTACATCCCTTTCCGTTGTGATAATCTTTCAAAGTAATATCTTTAAAACGTTTTATATTTTCAGGCATTTTCTCTTTATTCCCTGTAAATGTTTCATAAAAAGATTGCAGTGCTTCGTTATATTCTTTTTGCATTGTTGCACTCATTGATCTGTATGCACCTTTATCATAATCATAAATATCATAAAATAATTTTTCAAATTCAGTCATTCCGATTAATTGTGTTATATTTTTAGTCGAACCATCTTTTTGATTTACATTGATATTGCAAAATTCTGGTTGAACATCAATTACTTCAGCATTTTCATTATATTCGTTTTTGTTAATTAAAGCCTGTAAACGTTGATTGCAAAAATTTACGTAGGTTGTTTCATATTTAACATGTTTAGGAATTTTTTCTTTTTCTTCCAAAGTGAATGTTATTAGCGAACCATCATTATCTTTATATACATACATTGGTTGTATTGTTTTAAAAATAGCACCATATATGTGTGATAATTTAATATAAAATTCAGCAATGCCAATGCACATACGACGTTTTTTTGTTGGATTTGCAATATCTAAATTATTACTTTTTTTAAAGTGAATAATTTTATCCTTAGACATTTTATCAATAGGAATCCCTTTTTCTAAACGTTGCTCTAAAAAATCGATTTCCGTAGAAGATAAATTTTTAGCAATATTGTCTGAAGAAATGATTGTAAGATTATTGCAATAATCAGGATTTGTTAAATGTGTCATTTGGTGCAAATTTAAAGTAGTTGCATAATTGGCTGCAATCATATCCATTTGAATTAAATATTTATTAATTTCTTTTTGGTCACTATTATCGCTTACACTTGATTTTCCTTGAGCATTTCCCATTATTATATTATTACAAAATAAAAATTAAAATTGAATTAAAAATACAATATTTTAATAATATTACACATCATGGAATATGAAAAGAAGGTAACAAAAAAGAAAAAACACCATGTAAATAAGACAAAACTATGGAATATGTTTGATAGCGAAATGGGAACTGAAAAACAACAAATAGAATGTATTTATAGAAATAGTGGTGAACGTGAATATTGTGATACATGTCAAAGTAGTTTGGCTTTTACTGAGCAAGGTTTTTTAGAATGTACAAATAAACAATGTTGTATCGTATATAAAGATGTTTTAGATAGTTCTGCTGAATGGAGATTCTATGGGGCAGACGATAATCAATCTTCTGACCCTACACGTTGTGGAATGCCAATAAATCCATTATTAAAAGAATCTTCATTTGGCTGCAAAGTAATATGTGATGGGCGTTCTAGTTACGAAATGAGAAAAATTAGACGTTATACAGAATGGCAATCCATGCCATACAAAGAAAAATCTCAATATGATGAATTTCAAAGAATTACTACAATGGCACATAATTCAGGTATTTCAAAACTCATTATAGATGATGCTGTTCGTTACCACAAAATGATATCGGAACAAAAAACATTTAGAGGTTTAAATCGTGACGGGATTATTGCAGCATCTATTTACATTTCTTGTCGTATTAATGACCATCCTAGAACTGCAAAAGAGATAGCAACAATATTTCATTTGGATACAACATCTGCAACTAAAGGATGTAAAAATGCAACTTCTATAATTAATACAATGGAGGTAGATGTCAATAATGAAAATAAAACGAACTTAGGGACAACAAATCCATGTGATTTTATTGATAGATATTGTAGTCGATTGAATATGAATAGCGAATTAACAAAATTATGCAAATTTATTGCTGTTCGAATCGAAAAAAACAATGTTATGCCTGAGAACACACCGCATTCCATTGCATCAGGTGTTATTTATTTTGTCTGCATGAATTGTGAATTAAATATTAATAAAAAGGATATTCATAACATAAGTGAAATTAGTGAGGTGACAATTAATAAATGTTACAAAAAATTAGATGCTATTCGAAATGAATTACTTCCAAAAGCAATTATCAATAAATACATTAAATAAATTAAATCATTAAATATTTTTAATAAAATATTATATGGACCATAATAACCTTTTTTTAGATAACTTAATGAAAATAGATATAGTAAAAAATGAACAATATAATTCTTCCATTCCCAAAATAGTTTTTTTAATTCCATATCGTGACAGAGACAATCAAAAAAAATGGTTTATTAAAAATATAGAACGTTTAGCAAATATTATCCCTTTTTTTGAAGTTTATTTTATTCATCAAAATGATAATCGTATATTTAATCGAGGTGCTATGAAAAATATGGGTTTTATACATATAAAGAATAAGTATCCACATGATTATAAATCGATTACGCTTATTTTTCATGATGTAGACACGTTTCCAAAAAGTAGTTTACTCCTTAAATATAGTACTCATGAAAAAATCGTAAAACATTTTTATGGTTTTCAACATACATTAGGTGGTATTGTTTCTATAAAAGGAAAGGATTTTGAAACAATAAATGGGTTCCCTAATTATTGGGGATGGGGTTTTGAAGACAATGTTTTTCAAGATAGATGTTTAAAATATAATATGAAAATAGATAGAAAACAATTTTATAAAATAAATGATAAAAATATTCATCATTTTCAAGATGAGCGATTCAAAATATTTAATGCAAAAAACATGGAACGTGTACAAACAGATAAATCTTTACATGGTATAAAAACGCTATCAAATTATAAATTAAAAGAAGAACACTTGATAAGTGATTATATATTTATGGTTCATGTATCTGGTTTTGATTGTGAACACGACCCAACAACAGAAATTTTTCAAACACATGATTTGGCAAAAGGAAATGTAATTATGAATAATTATAAGAATCCTATTATGAAAATGAATATGAATATGAAAATTAACCAATCGATATAACTAAAACAATGATTTCCGCTTGCGAAACTATATATGTCACTAGATACATGTATTAATAAATAAACTACTTTAATATAAATTATGTTAGATTAAAAAGAGCGATGATATTGTATTTGTGGCTATTTGCGTTATTCATAAGAAATATTGATGGTCATCCTAACCAATATTGCTCTGGTTATTGTTCATCCGGAAAATATTGTTCGCCTAGTTCATGCCGACGTTCGGGCAGTTTTTATTGTAGCTGTACAAATTGTCCTTCTGGAAAAACATCATCGTCTGGTGCATGGGATGTATCGCAATGTAGCGGTTGTAGTGAAGGAAAGTATTATAGTAACGGGAATTGTTTAGTATGTGAAAGTGGTAAATATCAAGCTTATGCAGGTAAAACCTCGTGTAATAATTGTGCATGTGGAAAATATTCTTCACAAGGATCAGCTAGTTGTACTAATTGTGCAAAGGGTAAATACTCAGGATTAGGTTCTGAAACATGTATACAATGTAAAGCAGGAACATATAATAATGTATTGGGGAGTTGTAGTTGTAATAATTGTAATCCTGGTAAATATTCTACTTTAGGTGCAGATACATGTACCAATTGTAAAGAAGGAACTTATCAATCTTTAGATGGACAATCAACATGCGCTACTTGTTCACCCGGAAGTTATTCATCTAGTGGTTCAATTCAATGCATTTCATGTCAAGAAGGTTATTATCAATCATTAGATGGGCAATCAAAATGTCTTGCTTGTGCACCGGGAAAATATGCAACCGGTACATCCAATACTAAATGTAGTGATTGCCCTAGTGGTTCATATGCGACTGATTATGGTCAAGGTGGATGTGGTACATGCAGTTCTGGTAAATATTCAGATACTGGTTCTCACACCTGCATTGATTGCCCAATTGGAAAATATTCTACTGCTGGTGTATCTGAATGTGTAGAATGTTTGAAAGGAACATATCAAAACAAAGTAGGTCAAACATCATGCAATTTATGCAATGTTGGTACTTATAATACTATTGATGGTGCTTCAACATGCATTGATTGTCCTGCAGGGAAATATCAAAACGCAAAAGGTGAAAAGCAATGTTTAGATTGTTCAAAAGGTACATATTCACTAACAAAATATTCCACATGTATTGCATGTGAAAAAGGAAAATATAATAACGAACATGGTATGTCATATTGTTTACTATGTGAAGTAGGTAAGTATAATAGTCAAGTTGGTGATACAATGTGTAATAATTGTGATTTGGGTAAATATAATAAAAATGCAGGCAGTACAGATTGTTTAGATTGTCCTGCTGGTAAATATAATGATATTGTAGCGAATAATGAGTGCATTGAATGTATTACTGGAAAATATTCATTAATGGCATCATCGTCATGTAATAATTGTCCTGGAGGAAAATATCAACTAAATAGCGGAAGTAGTTATTGTGATGATTGTCAATTAGGAAAATATTCGTTAATTAATTATCCTAATAGTCAATGTGTATTATGCGAAGCTGGTATGTATCAAAGTAATATTGGTTCAGATGAATGTATAAAATGCGAACCAAATTATTATTCACATATAGGTGCTTCCATATGTATAAAATGTCCAAATGGAAAATATTCTGCGGAAGGATGGGGGTTTTGTAATTCCAATCCAACAAGTGTTCCAACAAGTGAACCTACCAGTGTTCCTACTAGCATTCCAACAAGTATTCCTAGTAGTATGCCGTCTGGAAGACCAACTATTGTACCAAGTGGACAACCATCTGGACAACCAACCAGCATACCTACAAATATTCCATCAAGTAAACCAAATTCACAACCCACTTCTTCACCAACAGAAATAGAAATATTGAAAGAATTATCAAATGCAGATATAAGAAATATATTTTATTATGATAATATAGGATATTACATATTAGGATTTATAATATCCTTTGTATGCATTCTATTTGGCTGCGTTTTATATAGAAAAAAAAGGAAAGAAACTCCTGAATTAACTCCCTATGAAAAATGGATGTCCAGTTATGAAAATCCAACATTTATTCATTCTGCTCATTCTACACACTCACCTTTTAATAATATGCAAAGTCAACAAGGAAATTTATCAAAACCACCTCCTTTGCCGCCGCCACCTCCTCCACCTAGAAAATCTTTTGTTGACGATGTAAGAAAACAAACTCCAGTTAGAAAATATTCAACTAGGCAAAGTTCAATGAGAAGACGTTCAAGCAATTCTGCAAATAGCGAAGATGAATACAACATGTATGATATTTATAATAACAATGACGATAGCAATAAAAACAATATGAATAATCCTTTACATAAATAATAAAAACGAGTAAAAAATCATACAAATATACAAATGTAATTTTTATGATTTACTTTTGACTATGCATTTCGTCGTTATAAGACATGTAACGTGAGTTATGATGCACTTTTTTACTAAGTACCAATCTAGGAATGGTAATTTTTAATTTATACTCACCTTTTACATTTAACGGGACTGCGTTGATATTGGGGATTTGAATTTTAATCTTCATCATCTTGCTGCTTTTGTTGTTGTTTGATTTTTATATACTATTTATTATAAATAGTAAATAAATCAATTTTTTTTAATCGCAAAAAATGCAATGATTTTATTTTTTCTTTCTGTTTTTTTTTCCACCTTCTAGCGGTTTTCTTCCTAATGCCATATCCATTAAATCTATTTGTTGTTGTTTATTTTCATATTGTGTTACAGCTTTTTGTCTCGCTTTGTTTCGAGATATAAACATTTTTTTTGTTTTATTATGTTTTGGACTGGATGGAGGTTTTGCAGTAGGTGAGAAATTTACATTTTTGCGCGTGTTTGTTGGAGGTGATGAGGGTTTTGCAGGTTTACTATTTCCAACACCACTTCCTTTTTGTTTTGTTCTGTGTTTTTTTGTTTTTCCTCCCTTTTTGAAAAAATTAAACATGTTTCTAGGTTTAGTTTTAGATTCAGGTTCAGATTCAGGTTCAGATTTAATGCCAGTATATTCTTCAGTTGTATATTTTTCTCTATCTCCTAAAAAATCATCCCTATATGATTCCATCGATGTGCAATCATCTTCTTCATGAAGTGTTGTTTGATTACATACGGGACATTTGAATAAAGTAGCCGGTCTATGAATTTCTTCGTTTCTATTGGGCAATTTAACACTTTTTATTCTGTTGTCACACCACCCACTTAAACAATTATTATGAAATTGATGACCACATGAAAGCTGATATATAAGCCCTTTATCTGCTATTTGTTCAGAACTTTGTAAAGGGTCTTGACATATAGCACAGAGCTCGTCTGGTTTTATATTTTTAAATGGTACCCAAGAACCTGTTTCGTATGAATTTCCTCCATACTTTTTTGTTTTTCTTTGTTTTGTTTTTCTTTTTTTGGTTTTTGATTTACGTCTTTTACGCGATTTACGTCTACTTCCACCCGGAGTTGCAAAAGACAATGCGCGATTTGCTGTATTTGGACTTTTGGTTGGTGTTGAAAAATCTGATATATTGTTTGTTTTCAGGGGACTTGCATAGCTGAATGCATTCATTTTTGTTGCAGGTATATTTTCTTCATCATCTTCATCGAAATACGAACGTGATTTTTTCTTTTTACGCGTTTTTGCTTCTTTCAATTCGTGTAGTTTTAGTGAATATTCAGTGCGCATTTTGTTTGCTTGTTCAGGTTTAGTTATTTGTTCAACTTCGCTAAATTTATCTTTTGGATTGCAAATCATGACTTCGCGATGAAAATTACCACCAAAATGGTAAGATTTCATTTTATCAGTAATATATCCATCATAATTTTTACAAATAAAAGATGACATTTCATAATCAGCTCTTTCTTCCGAATCTCTAAATTCGCCTTTATTATGACCATAATTCCTTTCTAATATTTTTTTTATTTTAACATCACCGATTTTATATAATTCATTGCGAGTGTTTTTATCATCTAAACGAACTAGATATAATGGACGTTTTAATGTAAATTTAAAGATAACGCCATACTCTTCAACTTCTTCTTTTGTTAATCCAAAAAACTTGTATTCGCCATGCAATAAATTATCAATATCATATTCATTATATTTATTACTATCACCGCGATATAATTCTTGTGGTAATATTTCTGTAACGCGAATATTTTTATTTATTTTAGATGGTTGAGTTTTATTTAAATCAGCTACCATTATTATATTTTAAGTAGAAAAAAATTAAAAATCTTCATTTAAGTCGAAAACATTATCTGTTTTTGTTTTATCGGCTAAAGCATATTCACTTACACGCTTTTCAAAAAAATTAGTTTTAGATTCTACACTAATTAATTCCATAAATTCAAAGGGGTTTGTAGAATTGTATATTTTATCATATCCTAATTGTACGCTTAAACGATCAGCAATAAACTCAATGTATTGAGTCATTAAATTTGAATTCATCCCTATTAATCGGCATGGTAATGCTTCAATAATAAATTCTTTTTCTATTTCAACAGCTTCTTTGATAATATCAACAATGCGCGTTTTATTAATCTTCTTTTGAAGTTTGGAATATAAATGTACAGCAAATTCAGTATGCAATGCTTCATCGCGTGAAATTAATTCATTGGAGAATGTTAACCCAGGCATCAAACCACGTTTTTTTAACCAAAAAATACTACAAAACGCGCCCGAAAAAAAAATTCCTTCTACACATGCAAATGCAACTAAACGTGTAGCAAAAGTGCTTCGATTATCATGAATCCATTTTTTAGACCAATCAGCTTTTTTTTTTATGCAATCAAAATTTTCCAATGCATGAAAGACATTATTTTTTTCTTCGCGGTCTTCAATGTATGTATCTATCAACTGACTATACATTTGTGAATGAATATTTTCCATTGCTATTTGGAAACCATAAAATGCTCTTGCTTCAGATAATTGAACTTCATTCATGAAACGCAAACCTAGATTTTCTAATACAATCCCATCACTTGCAGCAAAAAAGGCCAAAATCATTTTTATAAAATGTTTTTCGTCTTTGTGTAAGGTTTGCCAATGTGTGATATCTTTCGATAAATCGACTTCTTCCGCTCGCCAAAAGCAATCTACTTGTTTTTTGTACATTTCCCATATGGTATTGTCTTGAATAGGAAACATGACAAAGCGATTATCGTCAGGTGTTAGTAAAGGTTCCGTGATAGTTTTCGACATCCTAAATAATATATAGTTTAGATTTTATATATTTTCGAAAAAATCTTTTCCTTTAAGTATATATCAATGCAATTTACGAATGGTGACGTATTAAGTAATAAACCAAAAATTATTGTTCTTGAAATTGGTGAAAGAGATAAAAAAATAGATTTTATGCAAAAATTATTAAAACAACGCAAAGAACAAATGTTTCAGCATTATCGAATGTGCAAAGGTTGTATTCGAGAGAATGTTGATGTCCCATTGGCTCATGTAGAACAACCAAAATGCGAAAATATGAATAGTGAATTAATCGAAATAGTAAATAACTACAAAAAATATTATACTGAACAACTTCATAAAAAGGAAGACCAATTAATGAATATGAAAAATATAAACGGCCATTTGGACAACTTATTAAATAATAAAGAATTAAGTCATGAAAATATTAATAAAATTAAACATGAACAAAAAGATATGCTTGAACAATTAAATAATTTGGATGAAGAAATAAATGATTTAACTAAAAAAATAGATTAAAATATTCAATATTTTAGAACACATGAAAATTGATTTTTTTTAATATAATAAAATATTATAATATTAATAGACCAAGGTTACAATGGAATCAGATTACGGACAATTTGTATATCTAGACGAAAATAATAATTTCGAAGATGATAATGCAGAAAAATGTATTATTGTAAAAGATAATTGTAATAGTTTTGCAAGAAACAATTTTAATGGGTCACTCATAATTATATTTATGCAATATCTTTGTAATTTAGTAGAATATTTTTATAGAAAATAATTATGTCTCATTTTATATATATATGAGTAACGTACAAGGAAAAATCGATGAGCTAAATAGTCGAATCACCAAATTAACAAGTGCGAATCGTTCTATTCAAGGCAATGTTCGTGTTCGCGTTGACAAAATTAAAACAAGTTTAGGAAGTTTAATCGAACGTGTCAAATCATTAAATGTTGGTGCTGGTAAAGCACGCGAAGAATTAGAAAACATGCGAAAGTCAAATGATGAGTTGCGTTTAAAAATAGATGGCTTAACGAAAGACAATGACGACCTTCAGCGCGTTATTGATAACAACGATATTCCAAAAATCGAAAGTGAATTGGAAGCTTCTATTAAGACATTGGATAATATATTAAGCAATATGGAAAGTGACGATAGTATCAGTGATTCACTCAAAGCATTGGAAGATGAAATAGAAGGTTTAGAAAAAACAATTGGTGAAAAGGAAGCCAATACAAAAGACGGCGATAATAATGATCAGGCGGGTGGAAAGAGACGAAGAAGAAAAACCCGCAAAAAATCTAGAAAACGTAAACACTCCGGAAAGCGTAAAACTAGAAAGTAAATACGTAATTTTGGAATGAACCTTTGATATTATTTTTTTATATTTTATAATATTATATGAACGCTATAGCAAATGCAATGGGACAAGGTGAAGCAGATTTTGCTGGTTTAACATCTGGCATTACTAATTTAGAAAATGCATTAAAAGGAAAATTAAGTAAAATTGCCGAATCAGTCAATAAAGCAAAGGCCAAAGCAGAAACTGCAAATACAAGTTTACAGGCCAAGTTAACTAAATTAAATGCTGATGCTCAAGCAAAGGCGCAATCTTTAGAAAATGAAATTAGTAAATTAAAAACTGGAAGCGAAGCCGAAAAAAAAAAGGTAATCGATAAAGTTAATGAATTATCAAAATCTGTTGGTTCAATGAGCAGTGCATTATCTAATAATACTGGTTCCGAACAAACAATTACTGCATTGGACCAAATTATTGATAAAATTTCAGCTCAATTAAATAGTGGTACACCTGCTGCACCTGCAACCTATGCCCAAGCTGCTGCTAAACCTGGTTTAAATCCTGGAGCTAAACCATTTACACCAGCATCATCTAAACAAGGAATGAATCCTAATGCACCATCATTTAGACCTGGAATGAGAAGAGGTGGTTATAGAACAACAAAAAGACGTTCATCTAGTCGCAGACGAAAAACAAGTAAAAAAAGAAAATCATCTACAAGAAAAAGAGGAGGTTTTGTTACGCTCAGAAGAACAACAAAACGCAGATAGATTTAATACCTAAATATGATATATATTTGTATTAAATGGCCATTTTCCGTGCGTTTGCCGATGAAATAAATTTTGCGGGTTCTTCATTTTTTCTGTTATATGTTGTTTATTTTGGTAAACTTTTTTCCATCTTCGTTGAAATAATTTTAACCAAAATGTTTTTACAATGGCAAATGTATATTCGTCATTATTAACGCGTTTGATAATATCCAACGATGCATGATTATTTTGAAAATTATAATCTGTATTCGTTTGCTGAATTACTTGCGTATAATATTTCTGTGCTTTTTCGATTAGTTTTGTTACTCTTTCGGGTTGTTTCAAAAATGATTCTGGTTTAATTGAATGCATTAATAAATAATTGTTTAGGATATAATTTTGTTTTTTTTCCGTTAAATCACTCAAATCACCATGCCTAGATGTATTATATAATTCAATGTAACTTAATTCATAGTTCGTCATGTTTAATATAGATAAAATTAACGTTCTATATTAAATTCAATTTTATGTTAAAATAATAGTTTAGTTATTTAAGATTCAATAGTAGTATCGTTTGAATTTACCAAACTTCGGTCGGCATCATCTGAACTAACGCTTTCATTATTTTTTTCAACATCTTTGTTATCACTAATCATTAGTTCTACTTTATCGGGGTCAACATCATTATATTGAATTTTACGAGTTAAATAAGATGATAGAAATACATTTGATTTGGTATGTGCTACTTCGTAAACATTTCCCAATTTTGAACCCATAAAAAGAACATTTGTTAGAAGAACTGTGTATGTGGTAGAATTTAATACTCGTTGCCCAATAACACCTAAACTAAAACCAGTGTTTAAAATATATGTAGCAATGCATGCGTAACCAGCATACATATATGTCTTATCGTAATTTAGTAATGTTGCAAGACGATCAGGATGGATTAGTTTGAGCGCTTCACCAACAGATTCGTTATCGCGAGACTTGAAACGATTCACTTCTAAATAGGTAATCATTTTATGTTCGCGTTTTACTTCGACAACATATAGCATTAGAAATGCAAGCAACGTAAAAAAATTAAATCCAATAGAAAATTGTGAATATCCATCGTTAAAATCAAAACGCTCTTGCATGCTGCATGCTTCACCATTACAATCTTGTGGAACAACAAATATAAGTAATGTTCCCATTAAAACACGATATATTTCAAGGAGTAAAGTTGTAGACATGTTCATCATTTGTTGACAATCTTGACTTTCTAACATTTCGCGCGTTTCTACAAAAGAAGAACGTCTATTTGACTTAACTGAAATTTGTTTTTCCGACACTGCTGAATCACTCATTTTATTTACATATGAAATACACTTTAAATGGATTCAAATAAAATGTTATCTAATTATATATTAATGAAAATTAGTAGTAGCAAAATTAAACAAAGTATTTCAAAAGGTTTAGAAAACAAATACGTTCTATATATTGTCCTATTTTTTGCTGTAACAAATTTACTTGGTTATTTAATGATGGGTGATATTCGCGTTCTTGCGTTTTTTGCTTTGGTGGGTTTTGTTGTATCTAAATTTAGTAAAAATATGATAATTGTTTTGGGAAGTGCAATGCTTGCAACAAACTTTTTCCTTGTTGGCCGTACAACTACACAAGTAGTCGAAGGTATGACTTCATCCGGAAATAAAAAAGGTTCAAAAAAAGAATCGTTGGGCGGTATGAATAAGAAAAATCTTGCTAAACAAGCAAAACGTGTAAAAAAAGAAGAAGAACGTGTCGATTACGCAACAACAGTTGAACAAGCTTACGATAATTTAGAAAATATTGTCGGTAAAGGAGGTATTAGTAAATTAACAGAAGATACCTCACGATTAATGGATAAACAAAATAAAATGTTTGAAAACTTAAAGAATATGGGTCCTCTAATTGGTCAATACAAAGAGATGATGGGGTCTATGAATTTAGAAAATATCAATAAACTCACAACAACGCTTGTTGGTAAATAAACCTATACTCATAAGTATTTTTGAAAAATATTTTCACATATATATATATGTCAAAATGTCCTCCTGGTGTAATATGCATTGAAAATGTATCCATGTTTATGTTATTTTTAGTTGTACTTCCTATTATTTATATAATTTACCATATACATCAAAATCGTAGGGTGAAACAAGAAGAAAACCCAAATACAAATATATATATTAGTCCTCCCAGCCAAACATCTCAACAAGATATGTATGAAAATCCTTATCGTCCTCCTTTAAAAAATAATATGGATTTTTTATTACCTCATTTTAGTCAAGATGTTCGTGGTGCAATTCCAATTAATGTAGCAACACAAGGCGCGAATACTAGTTATAATCAAGTCGGAATTTTAACACGTGGTGGAAATAGTGAAACCATATTGCCTCTAATGGGGCGACCATTACATACAAGTCGTGATAAATGGCAATATTATTCAATGAATGATAAAAATAATGCTGTTAAATTACCTATTAGTTTTCAAGGAAAAAGCTGCACCAACGAATACGGATGCAATAGTTTGAATAATGGTGATTCCATTTATGTAGAAGGATATCAAGATGTCTTCAGAGTAACTATGTATGAGAATAATACCATGCAATATATACCTGTTCTCTAAAATCGAAATATGGATGGATTGTAATAACTTGTGAAGTTTCCGTATAATGGACGTCCACTCGAATAATATATGTAAATTTGTTTTTGACGCCAGATTTCCTGTTTTCGATGTGCCGAAGGTATTTTATATTTTGGTGTTCTTAAAAAAACACTATATTGTCTTTTGTAAAGTGAAGATTCGGTAGGTAAGCTTAATAAATTGCTCATTAATATTTAATATAGGTTGATATATTTAATATTAAATAAAAAAGAAACCCTCTTAAAAAAATTGAAATTTATTTTGTTACATATTTTGTAAGTAATATTAAAGAAATTTACTTGGTCACTTACAATATAATTATTATATTTCGTTGAAACGATGTTTAATAAGATTTTTAAAAATAAACCATTTTGGTTTGGATTTGCTGCATGGTTCATAGTACTATGCTTTTTGTAACATAATATAATCAAACGGAGAAAGGGTAGTATCCTTTTTTATTTTGTCTATAATGTTTTAATTGCACTATAATTTCTCTTCGTGGAAATAAATTTTTTAATAAGAAAATAAATAATAAACATATAAAATAAGTAATAAATATGAAATACGAAAACGGACTTTTTATTTTCCGAAGAGATTTACGATTAGAAGATAATAAGGCGTTGATAGATGCTCATAAAAAATGCAAAAATGTCCACACCATATTTGTATTCACACCTGAACAAATTAGTAGCACAAATGACTTTAAATCAAATAATGCAATTTTGTTTATGATACAAAGTTTGAAGGAGTTAGAAACAAAAATTTCACAAAAAAAAGGGAAGCTTTCTCTTTATTACGGAAAAAATTCTGTTGTGTTAAGAGAAATATTGGAAAAAAATGACATAGATTGCATTTTCTTCAACGAAGATATTACTCCTTATGCGCAAAGTCGCGATAGAGAAATATATGATTTATGTAAAAGAGAAAATATTCAATATGAAGTGTCACAAGATTATTATTTGCTTCATCCTTTACATTTTAGTGAAAAGACTGAAAAAGGAGAAATATATTATAAATTTAACTCATTTTATGAAAAAACAATGAAGGCAAAAATAGAACCAGTAAGTCAGCTATCCAGTTTTAAATTTGATACTATTAGTGGTAAAAGTAAATATGAAACATCACTACAAAAAATTGCAACTAAGTATACCAAACCAAACACAAATTTAAATGTAGAAGGTGGTAGAATAAACGGCAAAAAAATATTGCAAAATGCGGTGAAGAATTTGAAGCACTATGGAAAGGAAAGAGATTTTCTCTTTATTGAAACATCCCATTTATCAGCTCCTATTAAATTTGGTTGTGTATCTATACGCGAAGTATATTATCATTTTGTAAAAGCATTTGGAAAAAATAGTGAAATAGTTCGACAATTAATGTGGAGAGAATTTTATATGTTGGTATTGTTTCATAATCCACAAGTTTATAAAAAATCATTAAATGAGAAATATGATAAAATTAAATGGTCGTCTAGTAATGTTAATTTTGAAGCATGGAAACAAGGAAAAACAGGATATCCAGTAGTTGATGCTTGTATGAGACAATTAAATACGACGGGATATATGCATAACAGAGGGCGTTTAATTGTAGCAAGTTTTTTAGTTAAAATACTACATATTGATTGGCGCAAAGGTGAAAAATATTTTGCACAGCAGTTGGTGGATTATGACCCAGCATCAAATAATGGAAACTGGCAATGGATTTCAGGAAGTGGTGCTAATAACCAACCTTATTTTAGAATATTCAATCCTTGGTTACAATCAGAACAATATGATAAGCAAGCAATATTTATAAAAAAGTGGGTAAGTGAATTACAAAATGTAGATGCAAAACATATACACAAATGGTATGACCATCATAAAGATTATAAAGTATATGTGAAACCAATCGTCGACTATGATTCAGAAAAAGAAAAATCGTTAATAATGTATAAAAAAATATTTTAAATACATTGTTTATTGTTTTTCAATAAATTTATTATATTCATCTTCGGTAAGTATTTCATCATTATTATAAAGTAATTGTTTTTGAATATAAATTTCAAACAACCATCCGCTCTCCAAAGGGTCGGTATTAATAATATATGGGTCGTTTACTATTTCAGAGTTAACTCTTTTAATAATGCAATTAAAAGGAGACAATATTGTTTTTGCTGTAGCTGCTGATTCTAGTAATAATAATGGCTGATTTTTTTTTATAACACCACCTTGTTTTGCATAAATTTCGGAATAAATAATTGGATTAACTTTTCGAGATAGGAATTTAGTGATTCCTAGTGTATAAAACCCGTCATTTTTTTTAATATATTCATGTGAATTTGTAAAACGTATAATAGCACTATTATTTCTTATTTGCTGGTTAAATACTCGAATTTGATTACGAAAAAACATCCTATTTTTATAAAATAACTAGTGTTTATATATATTATTAAAATACATTTATTATTGTAATTAATAATATGCAAATATAATAATGACAAAAGAAACGCCATTATTATATGACAAAAACATAGATGAAATAGAAGAAATAATAAACGAAAATTTAAATATTAATCAAATAAACAAGGTGTCAAATGGAGAAGTATTTACTCCATTATGGCTAATATTGGAGATGTTTGAGCATTTACCTGATAAAGTTTGGAAAAATCCGAATTTGAAGTGGTTGGATGCCGGATCAGGTATCGGTAATTTTTCAATGATTTTATTTTATAAATTAGATAAAGGATTAAAATCGTGGGAAAAAAACAATACAAAACGTCGTAACCACATTCTTAAAAATATGTTATATATGATTGAATTATCTAGTAGTAATGTTAAAATTACAAATCAAATATTTGGAAACAACATCAACATAAGTGAAAATGATTTTTTAAGCGAATCAAACGTTTGGAAAAATGATTTCAAAAATATTGAACAATTTGATATTATATTTGGAAATCCACCATACAATAAAAATGGTATGAGAGGAAAAGGAAGAAGTAATCCTGGATTATCTGTAATATGGAATAAATTTGTTGAAAAATCACTTACATTAATGAAACCAAATGGCTATTGTTTATTTTTCACACCAAATAGTTGGACTGAATTAAAATCGTCACTATCCGACAAAATATTGGATAAACAAATTTTAGTTTTTAAAAATTTTGATGTTGTGAATGCATATAAAATCTTCGAAAAAAAAGCTGGTTCGCTACCATTATGCTATTATTTAATAGAAAATAAATCTCCTTATACGCATACACTTTTACATGATAATGTATTTGATGAATTTGTATCATTTGATTTATATAAACATATGTTTATTCCGAATAGAAATATTAAATTAGTAAAAAAAGTTTTAGATAAATCAAAAGAGAACATGGAAGACCTGTATCATTTTACGCCACCAAAAGTAAAGAAAGATGAAACCAGTTTTTTTGATTCATTTTCACAACAACATCCTTATCCGCTATTAAATTATGTTCATAAGAAAATATACGTAAGTTATTCAAAACAATATTCGCGCATGCAAAATGGTCGGCCAAAATTATTACTTCCAAATTATTCAATGGGTTATCCTATTCTAGATAAAGAAGGTATTATGGATGTTGGTGGGCGTTCGTCATATGTGATTTATGTGAACAACGATAAAATCGAAGATTTAAAAAAAATACAAGCATTTTTTCTTACAGATTTAGCATTAACACTTATTAATTCTTTGAAAACTGCACAAAAATTTTTAAGTACACGCACATTTTCATTATTCCCAGATGTCTGTTCTTTACCTCTATATTCTATTAATGACAATTATTTGGTCAAATATTTCAAACTAGGAAATCAGGAAAAAAAATCAATAGAGTATCAAGTAGATAAAGGAGAAGGTAATTTGACAGAACAAAGAAGGAACGAAATAACAAAATTTGATTTAAACGAATATCTTAAAAAGAATGATATCGAATATATAAAGGATAAGTTAGAAAAAGCAAAAATAAAAGATAAAAAAACATTCAAAACAATAAAAAAACGCCGTAGAAAAAAAAAATCTGTTAAATCACGTTCGTTGAAAAATAAAAATGACGATTAGTGGAATAATTATTTTTAATATTTCTACTTATTTATAAAATGGTAAGACATTTCTAGGAGATTATCATATGATAATTTATCATTCATATCACGATTGCCATCGATTTTATATAGTATAGTTCCATCTACAACCCTTTTTTGAACCATACTATTATGATATTTTTCACAATTTTCAAGATATGTCAATGGTATATTACTTTCGCCATTTCGACTACGCTTCGCAATACGTTCGTGACACATATTTGATTTCGTATCAATATAAATTATTTTATGAACAGGGAGTTCGCGTGCAAACTCATCAAACCATTTATTGTATATAATATAGTTAATTTCTTCTATTTTTTTATCATCGTAAAGCATTTGTGCGAAAACATATTTGTCTGTATACAAACAACGTTCTGTAACAATGATTGGATTGTATTTTTCAAATGAATTATAAATTGTTTCTTCTTTCATATTCATGGCTTTTATAAACGCCTTTTTAATTTTTGTATATCTAGTGATAAATGCCATCATCTGAAAAGGAAATGAATATTTTTCTGAATCTTCGTAAAATTTTTTCAATATCGTGTCACCTTTTTTGTCATGTATATCATTCCATTCATCTACAGGTTCGTCTACAAAGATAACATGACTATGTCCTTTATTCAAGAAATATGCCTCCAATTGTTTTAAAAAGGTGGACTTTCCTGACCCAATATTTCCTTCAATTGATACTATTTGAATGTTCTCCATTGTTAAATATGTATATTCTATTTAACAATGATTTTAAATCAATTTTAAAAGTTATTTGCTTAAATTCTTCATTTACGACGATTCTTACGAGTACCACCTGAAGATGGTTTACTTTCCTCTTTATTAGAACTACGTGAGCGCTTATTAATCATATCTACCATTTGCCCTAATAATTCTTGTGCAGAACCAGGTGATAGCTCTATTTTACCTGTTTTATTACTTTCACCACTTAAATTAAGAGATAAGTTATCAATGTGTAACTCAAAAACTATTTTATTACCATTATCACTATCACTATCACTATCACTATCACTATCACTATCACTATCACTATCACTTTCATCATCGCTATCACTTTTGCTATCATCGTCACTATTGCTTTCACCTTCTTTATTTTCTTCGGGTTTATCAGTTTCACTTTCTTTATTTTCTTC
>ERZ807291.152-NODE-152-length-104262-cov-32.993273_pt1 | contig 104262 bp, 86 predicted proteins | sample MGYA00521257_ERZ807291 | MGnify/ENA primary metagenome ERZ807291 (study PRJEB31413, sample SAMN03169783) | marine metagenome | biome: Marine; feature: Water; material: Subsurface seawater | place: North Sea | collected 2011-04-28 | depth 1 m m ... | reverse complement strand
CTGCTCAGGGTTTACGAGGAGCAGTGCAATCAGCAATCGCAGATGCTGGGCTAAACGACGAAGGAGATTGGATAACAGAGAGCTGGATTCCTTCAATTCCTCAATATAGATACAATCTAAACACTAATATTCTCTTTGATTCAACTTTTGGACTTAAAGCATCGGCCCTTTTTCTCCATAATCAGATTAACTCCGATACAGGTGCCAGAGAGTTTTATCTAGATCCTCTAAAAACTGCACCTCGTTCTTGGGGGGTTGGTTCCTCCACCCAAATCAAGCAAGTTACAGTAGGAGATGTAAATGGAGATGGGAGAATTGAGTCTGTAAGGGATGACTTGATTTCTTATCCGAATACTAATTTTGGCGAGGCACCCGAAAACCTCCTGGCAGTTGAACATCTTGCTACGGGAGCAAATAAACCTGGCTGGGTTATGCAGTCAGATATACTTAGCCCGCTTATGCCGGTGACTTCTGCGAGGTCTGATACTTTTGTTATCCGGGTTATGGGAGAAACGAACGACGATTCACCAGCTAGGGCATGGGCAGAATTGGTGGTTCAAAGAACCCCGGATTATGTGAAAGCTGATTTAGATTCTCCCCATCACCGCCCTCATGAGCCATTCAAAGATATAAACCTGAACGGGTACTGGGATAATGGATTGAATGAGCATTGGATAGATTTAAATCGTAATGGAGATACACAACCACAACCAGATCTGCCTGGAGTTGGCGAGCTTGGTAAGGAAAAAGATTACCGGGACGGAATGATTTCTGATCTAAAGCTACAGATGGATCCTCAAGAGGAAGACCCGGATTCATCGGCACAGATTTCTTACCAAGGTATTAATCAAAGGTTTGGCAGAAAATTTAAGATTATTCGCTTCCGCTGGCTACGCGAGGAAGATGTTTAAAAAACAAGCCTAAATGCTTGGCAAATTATAGCACGCTACTTTTCTTAGCTCTTAATGCTTAGAGTGCCCTCTTTACTAATTGCCCGGTAATAACAGCCCTTTCGGGCAATTCCATTTTCGTCCTTCACATGGCAGGCACCCTGCCCTTTGGGGCGAACGAGATAAAGCACGGAATTCTGTTCGCAATTTACCCGGACTTCCACAATTTCGAGATAATCTCCCGAGGTTTTTCCTTTGATCCAGAGCTCGTTTCTGCTGGAGCTCCAGAATGTCGCCATACCCTCCTTCAATGAGGTATTAAATGCCAATTCATTGGCATAGCCCACAATCAGCACCTCTCCTGTATCGGCGTCCTGTGCAACTGCAGGAAGGAGGTCTTCCCCGCAGGCGGCAACTTTGGCAAGTTTCTTGAAATCGAGGGAAAGCTCGTTCCCGTTTTCCAAATCATGATGATCCATAGCAAATCTTTACTATGCAAGGATTGGTAAGTCGAATGGGAAAAATCCATGCAATACACAATTGTCTGTATCCCAAACCCTTGGTTAAATATAAATAATAAAAAATGGCATCAGGTGAAAAACATGCAGTCTTACTTTTTGATGGAGTATGCCACCTCTGTGACGGTGCGGTCCGTTTTATTCTAAAGAGAGAAAAATCTGCCGGAATGCAGTTTGCCCCCTTGCAATCAGAGACTGGCAAAACCTTGCTCCAAAAATATGGGTATCCTCCAGATTATCTGGAGGGTTTGGTATTAATAGAAAATAACCGAGCCCATGACCGTTCCTCTGCTTGTTTGCGGGTAGCTGGTAAACTAAAGTTTCCGTGGAAGCTCCTATTCCCACTCCTCCTCGTGCCCAAGCCCATTCGGGATGGCTTTTACTGGGTGATGGCCAGCTTGCGTTACCGATGGTTCGGGAAAAAGGAAACATGCTCGTTGCCCAATGGGGCTGACATTAACCGTTTCTTGTAAATTTTTTTTAAATCTACAAAGTGGGCACAAGGCTGGCCAAAAGTTGGGTCATTTGGGGAAGGGCTAGCCTAGATGTTTCCTTCACATCCTCATGACTTAACGCATTGGAGCACCTTCCCGCAGCTAAGTTGCTAATGCAGGAAATTGCCCCAACTTTTAGTCCCAATGCATTAGCCACCATGGCTTCAGGCACGGTCGACATCCCCACCGCGTCGGCACCAAGCCTTGCAAAAGCCTGAATTTCTGCGGGGGTCTCAAAGGCAGGTCCGGAAAGTGCGAGGTAGGTGCCCTCCCTGATCGTTTGCCCGCCCGCATTGCCCGCCTGATGAATCTTTTTACGAAGGGCGGAGTCATACACTTCTGATTGATCAGGAAATCGAGGAATGGCAGGGTGCGGGACCTGCCCGATCAGTGGATTGCTCCCCATGAAATTGAGGTGATCAGTAAACACCATCAAGTCCCCAGGATGCAAATCTTCACGGATACCTCCAGCCGCATTGGTGAGCAAAAAATTATCTACACCAAGCTCATGGGTAAGCAGAGCTGGAAAAATCACAGGTGCCCACCCCGCTCCCTCATAATAATGGCGGCGACCCTGAAAGATTAGAATTTCAACCCCTTGTGGCTTGGCCAGCCAGAGATTCCCTTTGTGCCCACTGACCGTGGTTTTCCCCATCAGCCCGAAATGCTCGTAAGAAATGCAGGATACAGGCGATAAACCATCAACAATTTCTCCCCAACCGGAACCACAAATGATACTGGTGCGAGGCTTGATCTCCCCCCAGGTCTCACGAATAAGTTGGTGAGCTTGCAGCAGGGGAACGGAATATTTTTCAGCCATAGGAAAGCTCAACCCCATCCCGACGGATAGTAACCTGGTTTGCCTGATCGGGCCTTTCTGTAGGCTCCGTTCGTCCAATTACCCGGGCATCGATACCGAAGGATTTGGAAATTTCAATCACCTGGCCTGCCTGTTCTTCCCTGCAATAAACTTCCAGCCGATGTCCCATATTATAAACCTGGTGCATCTCTTTATCCGTGGTTCCGGAGGCTTTTTGAATTTCTGCAAATAAGGGCGGGATTCCAAATAAATTATCTTTGATATGGTGTACCCCGGTACCAAAGCGAAGGCACTTGGTTTGTCCACCGCCCGAGCAATGAACCAACCCTTTCAAATGATCACCCAGTTCGTGGGAAACTGCTTTGGCTACTGGCAAATAGGTGCGGGTTGGGCTGAGCAGGGCCTGCCCAACACTCAGATTGGATCCAGGGAGGGGGTCGGACATGCGGTAGGGGCCACAATAAATGTATTCCTCCGGAGTGTTGGGATCACAAGTCTCGGGATATTGATGAAAATAGTGTTTGGATAAAAGTTCGTGCCTGGCACTGGTCAGTCCATTGCTGCCGATTCCACTGTTTTCAAATTTTTCATAATTTGCCTGTCCGCAGGATGAAAGTCCAACGATGGCAAGCCCGGGGCAGATTCGGGAATTATCGATCACCCGACTGCGTTCCATCACCGCCACCGCACAGGAGTCCACCGCCACTGTACCGGTCAGGTCGCCCACATCGGCGGTTTCCCCTCCCCCACTTGAAACGGAGATTCCGAGATCTCGCATGGTTTGCAAAAATTCCTCCGTACCTTCGATCAAGGCGGCAAGGGCTTCTGCGGGAAAGTTCCTGGCGTTCCGGTTGACCGTGCTCGAAATCATTACCCGGTCCCATGCACCTACACAGGCTAAGTCATCGAGGTTCATGACCAGGCTATCCTGAGCAATGCCTTTAAAAACTGAGGCATCTCCTGTTTCCCGATACCAGAGATATCCGAGAATCGATTTAGTACCTGCCCCATCCGAATGGATGATATTGCAAAATTCTTCCCGACCGGTCAGGGCATCGGGAGTCACCTTGCAAAATGCTCCCGGATAAAGACCCCGATCCATCCGGTCCACAACTCGGTGTACTTCCTCCTTACTCGAAGAAACGCCTCTTTGGTTATATCGATTTTGGGAACCTTCCATATCCCTATGTCCTACAACTTGCTTGCCCCCTTGACCATCCGAAATCACTTTAGACCGATTAATTGCCGAAATATATTTGAAATACAGGATACAGACATATGCTGAACTTGCCGATTGGAAGAGAAAGGCTCTACCATTTTTGAGGGAGAAGGAAGGATGGAATAATCTATTTTGGCAAATCATAGAGAACCGGGAGAAAACTTCAAATAGAGGCTGGTCTGGAAATGTATTTTGTGATGGATCAATCCGTCTCTGCGGATTGCACACTCCTTCCAATTATTTATTGCTCTCTCAAGGGGACATACCTGGGGTCGAAGCCTTAGCCAAATACTCGATCAGGAAGAAGTGGTGTCTTCAGGGGGTGAGCGGGCCAGAGAGTGTGGTCAAACATTATCTGGAATGCAGAGAACGGTTGGGTGCTAAATCCCAAAGCTCAACCATTCGTAGTTTCAAACTGTTTCAGACCTGTAATAGTGATGAATCGTTAAAGTTTGAGGATTATAATTTAAGTCCCGTTAGTAGCATAGATTGGGCACGGGCACGGGTTTGGGCACAGCAGTTTGCGTTGGAAGCCGACCCACCGATGGACATTAGCGCAATTACTCAAATGGCGAAGCAGATGCACACTTCAAAAAACCTGTTTATGCTGACAAACCCACAAAACCATCCATGCGCCATGGCTGGTTTTGGGCGTTCGACCGACCGCTACAGGATTATCAACATGCTTTATGTTCCCAAAGAATTGCGCGGTTTGGGGCTTGGGGAAGAGTTAATCACCCGCATGACCTTCTATGCCAGAGATTTGGGCTATGATGATTGCCTGCTCTTCAGCGAATGGAAGGGCGGGCATAATTTGTATGTAAGAATGGGCTGTAAAAACCTGGGCAAATTTGCGGAGTATGACTTAGCCTGAATCCTCAGGAAGGACCTCAAGCTCCCGGCTCCCATCTTCTAAATGAGCCCGGATTCTCTTCCCGGAATCTAATTTTTCAATCGAGCGGATCAAGTTGCCATTCTTGTCGGAAAGATAGGCGAAACCACGCTTCATCGCAGCAGGAAGGCTGTTCGCGTACAATCTCTGTTCCAATGAGGTTAATGTATGATTTATTTTGTCTAAATGATTTTGGGTGGAGGTTTGCAAGCGGTGCTCCAAATCATCCAATTGTTGATGGTAGCGTTCCATTCGTGCCTGGGGAGATATTTTGTCCAAAGCGGTTTCCAATAGGAAAAGTTTTTCCTTGGCACGGGCGAGGAAGTCCAGGGGAATTCTCAGAAGGCATTGTTCGAGTTGGTACAATCGGTCCACTTGCTGCAGATATTGGGAGCTAATCCATTCAGCTGCGCCAGACGGAGTTTCTGCACGCAAGTCAGCCACAAAGTCAGTCAAAACAAAATCTGTTTGATGCCCAATTGCGGAGATTGTGGGAATCTGGCATTTAGCGAGGGTTCGGACAAGGTGTTCGTCATTGAAAGACCAAAGGTCTTCCATGGAGCCACCCCCTCTGGCCAAAATGAGTAATTCTACATTGGGTATCTTGGTTGCGAGCTCCACACCCTTGATTAATTGTCGAACCGATTCGGTGCCTTGAACCAAACTAGGAATCAACCAAATCTGCCCAGTCCAATTTCGTCTTTTCAAAATACTTACAAAATCCTGCAATGCCGCACCATCGGGGGACGTGATAATTGCGATGGTCCGAGCAAAGTTGGGCAGGTTTTTTTTTCTATCTTCCTCAAAAAGGCCCTCCTGCAATAGCTTTTCTTTGAGATGCTCAAACTGTAAGCGGAGATTACCCAGGCCGTCTTGTAATAAATGGCGCACCCTTAGTTGATATTCGCCCCTTGGTTCGTAAACAGTTACCTCCCCAAAAGCTAGACATTCGTCGCCTTCCTGAGGCAGATAGGCCGACCCGGATGCATCCCCGCGAAAAAGGACAGCTTTCAATTGGCTTGATTCGTCCTTCAGGAGAAAGTATCGATGCCCGCTTGCCTGTGCCTTGAGGTTAGAAACTTCTCCCCGCACCCAAACTACCGGAAATTCTGATTGCAGAGATTTACGAATAGCCTGAGTTAAACCACTTATCGACCATATGGCAGAATGATCATCTGCCTGATCAAATAATTCAGTCTGCATTTCCCTTCTTTCTTTTTAGGATAAACCGGCCTAACAAAAGGGTGACTGCGATAAGGCATGCACCTGTCCAGAGGTATTTCCATTCACCTCCAAAGATTCCAGCAAAAGCGAGCACATACCCGGATGCGGTAATAGTAAGTATAGGAATGGAGATAAATAAATAGGAGTTAAAGCCCATGCCGATAAGCCCCAGAGCATAATTTGTAAAAATAAATGGAACACCAGGAGTTAGGCGTAGAATAAGAGCCCATTCTAGCATGTTTTTTGGGGGAGAACTGGGTAGTCGGAAGCGGGTCCGTCTTAGAATTCTTTCAATTAATCCTCGGGCAGGTCCTTTGGCCAACCAGTAGGTCCATGAAAGATTGGCAGTCAGGGCCAGACTGCAATACATACAACTAAGCCATGGACCGTTTTCACCCCCCCACAGACCGGCAAGGCCAAGGAGTGGTGCAACCGGTAAAACAAACCCTGGGAGTAATGCGATAGCAAAAAACAAAAGAGGTCCGTTGGTGGTGAGGGTGATCCGTAGTACTTCCCAAGACTTTATGAGAAATATACGGGCATTATCCCCGCCCATTTCAATCAAAAGAAAATAAATTCCAAAAAGGAGAGCAAAAACAGCCAGCACGCCTCCGATCAGTAGCAGAAGCTGGTTACGCATTCGATTAAAGATTGGGCAGATCGGCAGATAGGTTGCTGTCCGCAATATTTTCTACAGGAATGGAAGCATTTGATTCTGCAGCAGAAAAAGAAGGAACTTCTTTTAGTTGCTCAGGGATAGGCCGATCTGAAAGTAGGAAGGAACGAAGAAAGGGGATTGAGAGAAAAATGAGAAGGCCACAAATGCACAGAAAGAGAATAAATTCGATAAGGCTAAATCCAAAGGACTGTTTCATAAGATTTAATACTTGTGTATGATGGCCACATATGGCGATAAGCAAATCATCGCTTTAAAACCCAAAAAAGTAGACCCGGCAAAAAAATACCAATGAGTGCAACAATTCCAATAATCAATTGCGCACGCTGAGCTTTTTTGCGATTCTCAGGCGTGTCAGGAGACGGCGGGTTCCCCCAGTCGTCCTCATCATCCTTACAATTTTCATCGTTGTCATTCATTATCAAACTATCAATCACGCACGAGATTATGTCACAAGAAGATTCAGTATCTTTTAACCGGGTAACCATTGTAGGACCAGGACTTTTGGGTGCATCGATAGGCTTGGCACTAAAGGAAAAGGGGATAACCAAGGAGATCTGGGTCTATTTGCGGGATCCCCAAAAAAAGGAAGCTTGCGAGCGTTCAAACTGGTGTGAGTTTGCCACGCTTGATTTGAAGGAAGCAGTTACTGGGAGCGACTTGGTTATTTTATGCACTCCTGTAACTTCGATTCTTGAACAGATCTCGAAGATTGCAAACTGGGCAAGCCCTGAGTGTCTGATAACAGATGTGGGAAGCGTGAAGAAAAATATCTGTGAGAAAGCAAATGAATATTTTAGTGCCTGCAGATCTCATTTTATTGGATCCCACCCTATGGCAGGATCGGAAAAAGCAGGTATGAAGTATGCCTCAGCTGAAATATTGCATGGGAAAAATTGCATTGTGACACCTTCTAAAGAAGCGAATCATCAACAAGTGATTAGGCTTTCACGCCTATGGGAAGGATTGGGCATGAAGGTAACAAAACTTGATGCCGTAGAACATGACATTCTGATGTCATGGATTAGTCATCTACCTCATTTGGTGGCATCATGCCTTACGAAGAGTGTTGCCACCACAGACATGAAAAAAATCTTTTTATCGGGTAATGGACTCAGGGATACAACACGGATAGCAAGCGGAAATCCAGAATTGTGGAGTCAAATACTGCTTGAAAACAGAAACAATCTCCAAGGTGGGATCAATGTGATGATAAAAAACTTACAAATGCTGAAAGAGATTCTTGGAAAAGCGGATAAGCCAGAACTTGTAAGCTTCTTGCAATCAGCGAAAGAGGTGAGGGATCAACTCAATGAGCACCGATAAAGATTCTATTTTAATACAACCATTTACTAAACCTTGTCGGTCAAAGGTAGAAGTTCCTGGCTCTAAAAGCATATCCAACCGTGCTCTGATATTGTCGGTTATGTGTGGAGGGAAGACCCAATTAAAGGGTTTGTTGGAAAGTGAAGATGTCGATTTAATGCGCCAAGCATTGTCTGATTTAGGTATTCAAATCGAAAAGAATGAAACGACATGCAGCATTATTGGAGAGTGCGGAGAAATAAGTAATAAAGAATGTTCAATTAATGTAGGTAATGCTGGAACGATAGCCCGATTTTTAACTTGTTTACTCGCATCTCAAAAAGGAGGTAAATATAGCCTGGATGGTTCACCTGCGATGCGTAAAAGACCGATGGCCGAACTGCTTACTTGCCTGACTGATTTAGGCTGTAAAATAAAGTACGAAGGAGACGAAGGCTGCTTTCCTTTCTCTCTATATAGTAACGGGATAAATAAAAGTAAGATTGAAATAGACGCCAGTAAAAGTGGGCAAAATATATCAGGAATTCTTATGCAATGCCCACTACTGGGGACGGATGTAGAAATAGGATTTAAGCAGGGTACAGTTTCTCTTCCATTTATTAAAATGACGCTAGAAATGATGCGGTCATTTTCTGAAAACGAATATTTAGATTACGAATTAAATGAAAAAAGTATATTAATCAAAAAATCTAAGTATAGACAGGAAAATTATGATTATAATATAGAGCCTGATGCTACAGCTGCAAGTTATTTTCTTACTCTACCGCAAGTTGTGGGGGGTGTAGTCCGAATTCATCAAATGAAAGATGTGATGCTGCAGGGTGATATTGATTTTTTCAAAATATTAAATGATTTGGGTGCAAATGTTTACTTTGATGAGACTGGAATTGTAAGTGAACAAGGACTTCCACTGTCGGGTGGTTCCTTCGACTTTAATGATATTTCTGATACATTCCTTACCCTTGCTGCGATTAGCCCAATATTAAGTAGTCCTCTTGAGTTGTACGGAATTGAACATACCAGAAAACAGGAGACAGATAGAGTGTCCGCTATGGCCAAAGAATTAATCAAATTAGGGCAGGTAGTCATTGAAAAACCTGATCGTCTGGTAATACATCCAGATTTAAATAAATTAAAGAAAGTTGCATTTGATATGGTTTCTATCAACACCTACAATGACCATCGTTTTGCTATGAGTTTTGCTATTCTTGGTTGTTATGATCTTTTCGGAGACGGAAGGCCATGGCTCAAAATCCTTAATCCTGGTTGCTGTGCTAAAACCTTTCCGGGCTTTTTTGACTGCTTAGATACTACCCATCAAGATTCTAATGGATAAAAATAAATATATTACGATTGCACTTGATGGAGCTGCTGGTTCAGGGAAATCAACAACGGCAAAGGCGCTATGCACAAAATTTAAATATATTCATGTCGACACAGGTTTACATTATCGCAGCCTTTGCCTTTATTTCTTAAATAAAAATATTTCCCCAGATAGTGTCATAAATTTTCTTCAAAATGAAGAAATTAACCTTTGTTCTTTTATTGAGCAGAATTCTGCTTTTCTTCTCTTAAACCAAGAACGTTTTACCGTTGATCAGTTAAGGAATGAACAGATGAACCAACAGGTCTCATATTATGCACGTATTCCTGAAGTGCGTGAGCTTTTACTCAAGTATCAGCGTAGCCTCTGTCGATTTGGTCAACAAAATGGTTTTTCTGGGATAATTATGGACGGCAGAGATATTGGTAGCGTTGTGTTACCTGACGCAGATCTTAAGTTTTTCCTGCATGCAGATTTGCACATACGTCAATCCCGACGATCTATTGATGGAGAGATGGATTCTATTTCTGGACGTGATAAATTGGATAGCACTCGGAAAATTGCACCTCTGGCCTGTCCAAAACATGCCGTATCAATCAATACCGGTGTGCTTTCCATTGATGAAGTTGTAAATCTTATTTCCACAAAAATTTTGGATATATAGTGAAACCGCTCTACCGTTTTGCCCAATTTTTTAGTTACATTTATTTCCGTCTGTTCCATCGTTTTGAAGTTTATGGGTTGGATAATATTCCATCCACTGGCTCTTTTATTTTAGCCTCTAACCATCAAAGTTTCTTTGATCCGCCTGCTCTTGGTTGCAAAATTCCCCGCAATCTTCACTATTTTGCCAGAGATTCTCTTTTTTTCTGGCCACTTGGGTGTTTGATTAGGAATTTAAACTCCATACCTGTAAACCGTACCCGTTTGGATATGGGTACCTTAAAATTAGTTTTAAAAATTCTTGAATCCGGGGAACCTTTGTTAGTCTTTCCTGAAGGCACCCGCTCAGTAAATGATAAGTTGGGTACTGGGAAAAAGGGAATCGGATTATTATTGGCTAAATCAAAGTCCACGATTGTTCCAGCTCGAGTAATTGGTGGAAATCTAATTCTGGGTAAGGGAATGGTATTTCCCAGAATTGGGAAGAAACTAATGATAAAATTTGGTACCCCAATCAGTGTTGCGGATCTAGATCCTGGTAAATCCGATCCTAATCGTTATGAAATCATTTCCTCAAAAGTCTTATCTCTAATTGCTAATCTGTAGTGATCTTTAGAAGTTTAATGACCTATTGAATGTAAGGTAAGAGTGCCTCTTTTATTCTATTATTAATGAGGTCATTAGAATCTGGAAATACAAAATTTTGCCCAGTTATCGTCTCGTAAAGGTAGATATATCGGGCAGATAATTCTACAACCAGTTCTTTTGGGGCCTGAGGTAGTGACTTATCTTTATAGGGATCACAATTTTCACGAAACCATAGTCTTAAAAATTCTTTGTCAATATTGTCGGGTTCATGTCCCTGTTCCAATTTTTTCTCATAGCTCTTTCCTATCCAGTATCTGGAGGAATCGGGAGTGTGAATCTCATCAATGAGAATAATATTACCATCGTGTGAAAGCCCCATTTCATACTTTGTGTCCACCAAGATTAGCCCATTTTTTCGTGCAAGTTCCTGTCCTCGCGTAAAGAGCAGTAAAGCATGTTCGGATGCATACTCCCAATGCTCTTTAGACATCCATTTTTCTTCTATAATTTCTTGCGGAGATAGGGGACGATCATGAGTATCTTCTTTGGTGGTGGGAGTAATGATCGGTTTGGTGAACTGTTGGTTTTTACGCATTCCATCCGGTAACGAGATTCCGCAATACTTTCTTTCTCCCGCTTGATATTGTGTCCAGATTGAGGTACTTGAACTGCCCGTCATGAATCCACGAACAACAAATTCAACGGGGAAGGGCTTGCATTTTTGAGCCAAAGTTACATTGGGGTCTGGAATCCCGAGCAGGTGGTTGGCCATGATATCTTTGGTTTGCTCAAACCACCAGGCACCAGTCTGATTAAGTACCTGCCCCTTAAAGGGAACAACTGCCAACACTCGATCAAACGCGGATTGTCTGTCGGTTGTAATTAGGGCAAACTGCTCACCAAGATCATACCGGTCTCTAACTTTCCCCTGATATTTAGGTAGACCTTGCAGCTCCGTGTGCTCCAAGCAATTGGTAAGGTTTTGGGATATAATGTCACGGTAGTCGTGAGGGGTGTTTAGCGAGTCGATCATTTAAGCTGCAAAAAGATAAAAGCTAGATTGCCTGCTCAAAAGTTCAAGCCCAAGGGTAAGGAAATCTCGTTTAATTGACGGAGTTAGGAAAACCATATAAAAGTTGTGTAAATTTATACAACCATTGCTTGCTCATGAACCTTGAAAAACCCTATGATCTTATTGTAATCGGAGGAGGACCAGCAGGTTATGCGGCTGGTATACGAGCCGGGCAACTGGGTCGTCGTGTCTTGGTTGTCGAAAAGGAAAGAGCCGGAGGTACCTGCTTAAACTGGGGATGCATTCCTTCCAAAGCTCTTCTTAAAAGTGCAGAGGCTTACCAGGCAGCTTTGAATTCTGAGAGCTTTGGGTTTACCTGTAAAGAGATTGAGGTAGATTTTGCCAAAGTAATGTCCAGGTCTCGTAATGTGGCGGATCAAATGGGCGGCGGGATCGAATTTTTATTTAAGAAAAACAAAGTCGATTATGTGGTAGGGAGTGCCAAGCTGCTGAAATCTGACACCGTAGAGGTTCTGGATGGGGAGTATTCCGGAACTCAGGTGCAGGGAAGCAGGGTAATGGTCGCCACTGGATGCATACCTCGAACATTAGAAGAAATCCCAGTGGACGGGAAACGCATCATGACATCAAGGGAGGCGTTGGCAATGAAGGAGATGCCAGCCAGCATAGCAATACTTGGGGCCGGGGCGATTGGTGCTGAGTTTGCCTATTTTCTCAACGCATTTGGGTGTAAGGTTACCTTGATTGAGATGTTGCCCAACCTTTTACCAGTTGAGGATCTGGAAGTTTCGAAAGCTTTGGAAAAAGCTTTTCGAAAGCAAGGAATTGATTGCAGGCTTAACACTCGAGTCGACAAGATTGAGGTTGTGGAGGAAGGAGTTTCTTTAAGCGTTCATAGCGATTCAGGCGAAGAGATGCTCGATGTGGAATCCGTTTTGCTGGCTATAGGGGTGGTTCCCAATTTGAACGGTGTTCTTTCAGATAATTGCAAATTGGAGTTAAACCGTGGATACATCAAAGTGGATGAAAACTACCAGACATCCCTCCCAAATGTATATGCGGCGGGAGACATTATTGGACCCCCATGGTTGGCTCATGTGGCTACTTATCGAGCAGTACAGGCGGTCAATGGAATGTTTGGTCATTCCGATCCAATCCCGATGGATTCTTTTCCCGGTTGCACCTATTGCCAGCCTCAGGTAGCCAGCATTGGCCTTACGGAGGAAAAGGCAAAGGACGAAGGTGTAGCATATAAGGTCGGGAAATTTCCTTTTGCTGCCTCGGGTAAGGCGGTAGCGGTAAATCACCCGGAAGGATTCGTGAAAATCATTGTCGGTGAGAAATACGGTGAAATCTTAGGTGCACATATTATTGGGTCGGACGCGACCGAGCTTATTACCGAATATGGATTGGGAATGAAACTGGAAGCAACGGTGGATGAAATCCACCAGACCATTCATGCACACCCTACCATGAGTGAAGCCTTGGCTGAAGCCGCTGCCTCAGTACACGGTGAAGCAATCCATATTTAACTCAAAATCCAGATAAAAACTTGAAGGCTACTGTGGGGTAGTTACTAAAGAATTGAAAATCCTTATCCACACTTTTTGCGCTCTCAAATAAACTTTTTCGCGGTGATTGGTCTTGGCCTTAGCCTCACCTCAATCCTAGTTTATGACACAGGAAAAGGTTGTCTCTTTCTTTATTTTCTGAAATTTTAAACTTCCTGTTCTTTAATTAATCTCAGCCAAGTGCATCCATAGAAAGTCGAATTTATTCGGCAACCAACCGAACCTTTTGAGCGGTCGCGGTGGTTCATCGGTCATTGACCTGGATGTGCGGTTTTAAACTTAAACCGAAATTAGCGCTCTGTTCGAATATCAGGCTGTTCGAATGAAGTGCGTATTAATCCTATTACGCATTATGAATCAACTCGATAACGAAGATCCGAAGGTCCAACTTGCTATCCGTGTGGATGAGTCAAACCCGAATCATCATTTATGGAATAATAACGGCACCTGGTGGTTGCATTATACGGTCTACCCTACCCCCGTTACTTCCGAGAGAAGAAGAAAGTCTCTTCGAACACGAAGTATCAAGAAAGCTCGACAAAAAAGAGATCAAATTTTGCGGACTTATACAATAGATTCCTTTCTCTTGGCAGCATAACCCACCCTTACTGACCAAAAGCTGGAATATCTAACTTGTATCTAAGCCGAAATCGTTTAGTTTAAAGTTTTTGGGGCCCTTAGCTCAGTTGGTCAGAGCATCCGACTCATAATCGGCGGGTCGTCGGTTCAAGTCCGACAGGGCCCACCATCAAAGCTACTTTGATTTTCCTTTGGCAATTTGTTTCGCCAAAGCAAAACGGGCAGCAGCCTCAAGCTTTTGGATCGCGGCCAAGTCCATATTGCTTTTCTTGCCTTCTGTTAAGGCATCTTGTGCCCGTTTAACCGCGTCATTGATAAAGGACTCATCTTGTGTGCTAATGACGAGGGCTTCATCGGTTAGAATGGATACTTTATTCGAATAAACTTCAACAAACCCAGAACTAACAGCCAAATATTCCTGCGAGCCATTTTTTTCTACTTTGAGATCACCAGCAACTAGTTTGTCTATAATTGGAATATGATTGGGTAAAACATCAATTTTTCCATTCGCGGTCGGAACGACCACATGATCGACTTCCTCGGAATATACCTTGGCATCGGGAGTTACGATTTCGAGAAGTAATGGCATGGTCTTGGGATACTGTAGCAATTAAGAGTTGCTTCCTCCAATCACTGAATCAATACCGCCTTTCATGTAAAAATCGTTTTCAGCAACTTCATCCAATTCTCCATCCAGAATCATTTTGAAACCACGAATTGTATCCTTTACAGATACATACTCTCCCGAAACCCCGGTAAAAACTTCAGCCACATGAAAAGGTTGTGAAAGGAATTTTTGAATCTTACGGGCCCGGAAAACCGTCTGCTTTTGCTCGGGGGATAATTCGTCCAATCCGAGGATGGCTATAATGTCTTGGAGGTCCTTGTAGGCTTGTAAAACTTCCTGTACACCCCGTGCCACTTTGAAGTGTTCTTCTCCTACAATATCTGGAGACAGAGCATTGGAAACTGAGGCAAGAGGGTCAACGGCTGGGTAGATACCAAGCTCAGCAATGGAACGCTCCAAAACAATGGTTGAGTCGAGGTGGGCAAAAGTATTGGCCGGAGCAGGGTCCGTTAAGTCATCTGCCGGTACATAAACCGCCTGGAAGGATGTGATGGAGCCTTTCTTGGTCGATGTGATTCTTTCCTGAAGAATACCCATTTCCTCCGAAAGTGTGGGTTGGTAGCCAACTGCAGAAGGAGAACGGCCTAAGAGTGCTGAAACTTCTGAGCCGGCTTGTGAAAAACGGAAAATATTATCAACGAAAAGCAAGACATCTTGCCCCATCTCGTCCCGGAAATATTCAGCCATGGTGAGGCCAGAAAGAGCCACACGCATTCGGGCACCGGGAGGCTCATTCATTTGTCCGTAGACTAAAGCAACTTTGGATTTGGAGATATCATCCTGGTTGATGACGCCAGCTTCGGACATTTCCTGATAAAGATCGTTGCCTTCGCGTGAACGCTCACCCACTCCTGCAAAAACAGAATAACCACCATGTGCTTTGGCAATGTTGTTGATTAATTCCATAATTACCACGGTTTTGCCAACACCGGCTCCACCAAAAGCCCCCACCTTGCCTCCTTTAATGAAGGGACAGATCAAATCGATAACTTTTATGCCAGTCTCAAGGATATTTGCTTCGGTATCCTGGTCCACTAATGTGGGTGCCAGCCTGTGGATAGGACGGGTCTCAGAGTGTCCGCATTCTCCTTTATTATCTACGGTGTCCCCCGTGACATTAAAAATACGGCCAAGCACTTTTTCGCCAACAGGTACTGAGATCGGGCTAGCCGTGTTAAAAACTTCCATGCCCCTTACCAGACCTTCGGTTGAAGACATGGCAACTGCACGTACCCGATTTTGACCGAGGTGCTGTTGAGTCTCCAAAACAAGCTTGGCGTCGGAAGAATCGTGGAGCTTGTAGGTAATCTCCAAAGCGTCGTAAATTTTTGGCATTCCTTCGGCGGGGAATTCGGCGTCCACGACGGCTCCGATGACTTGTATAATTTTTCCTTTGGTTGTGTTCGAATTATCCTGTTCCATGATATGAAAGTAAAGGTTAGTTGGAAAGTGTGGCAGCTGAAATCTCAAGAATTTCCTGAGTGATAGCGGCTTGGCGAGCTCGGTTATATTGAAGGGTTAGGTCATTGAGAAGATTGCCCGCATTGTCGGTAGCGGTTTTCATTGCAACCATGCGTGCACTATGTTCAGAGGCTTGAGACTCCATGACCATTTGGTGAATTTGCTGTTTTAAATAGAGTGTTCCAAGTTCCGCCAAAACCTCATCGCGGTTTTCAATCAAAATTTCCCGTTTGTCTTTAGGCACTGTATGATCGTCTATACCAAAGCGTGAATGTAACTTTTGGCTCATTTCGTCTAGATCGTTTAGGGGGAACAAACGAACAAGCTCGGGTTCCTGACGGAGGGTATTTACAAATCCAGTATGCAAAACTTCGATGGTGTCAATCTGATCATCCCCGTAGGCACGGAGCAGAAATTCTATGATTGGCTTGATATCAGAATAGCGGGGTTTGTCAGGTAAGCTAAAGTCTGCGAGTAAATCTCTCCTCGTACGAGATAAGAACTGGGTCGCACGCTTTCCTACAGAAACAAACTTTGCGGAAGAATCCACATCAGAGAGCATCCTAAATAAATTGGAGTTAAGTGCCCCACAAAGTCCCTTGTCTGTACCAATGACAAGAATCCCACGGTGCCTCACTGGACGATCATTAAAGTATTTATGGGTAATTTCCTCAAATTCATCAGCCACGGATACAATCACATCAGCAAGAAGCATCGCATAAGGACGACCGCTCTTTGCTGCGTCCTGGGCTTTTTTCATTTTAGAGGTGGCAACCATTTGCATGGCACGAGTAATTTGCCGGGTACTTTTTACCCCTTTAATCCGTAATCGGATATCCCGCGTATTAGCCATAATTTAAATGTAAAAGAGGAAAGAAATTAAAGGATTAAGAGAAGGTTCTTTTCCAATCTTCCACCGCGATACGAAGTTTTTGCTCGGTATCCTCTTCAAGTTTACCAGTTGAATAAATCAACTCACAGGCAGACTTTCCCTGAGTTTCCATGTATTCACGGAGGCTTTGAGTTGCTCGGTTAACATCGCTTACGGCAATCGAATCAAAGAAATTATTCTGCATAGCCCACATGATGGCGGTTTGAACCTCTACCGAAATAGGATTGGAAGCAGTTTGCTTGAAAAGCTCAACAATCCGTGCACCTCTATCAAGGCTAGCTTTTGTGGCTGCGTCTAGGTCTGATTCGAACTGCGAAAATGCAGCTAATTCACGAAACTGGGCTAATTCCAATTTCACCTTACCTGCTACCTTCTTGTAAGCCTTGATTTGAGCTGCGGAACCGACACGGGATACCGATAAACCAACCGATACGGCAGGTCTAATGCCTTTGTTAAACAAATCAGTTTCAAGGAATATTTGTCCATCTGTAATCGATATGACATTGGTTGGAATGTAGCCTGAAACATCTCCCATTTGGGTCTCAATAATGGGTAGAGCGGTTAAAGAACCATTGCCACTTTCCGCATTCAGTCTGGCAGACCTCTCGAGCAGGCGAGAATGCAGATAAAAGACATCCCCGGGATAAGCCTCCCGGCCAGAAGGGCGTTTCAAAATTAAGGAGATCTGGCGGTAGGCAACCGCGTGTTTGGAGAGATCATCGTAAACGATTAAAGCGTCCATTCCGTTTTCCATATACCATTCACCCATGGCACAGCCGGCGTATGGTGCCAGATACTGGTTGGCGGGATTGTCGGCAGCAGGAGCAGAAACAATGGTAACATATTCCATCGCTCCACTCTCTTCCAATACTTTGATAGTACGTGCAACATTTGCATTCTTTTGACCAACTGCCACATAAATACAGTACACAGCCCGGAAGTTCGGGTCCCCTGAAGCTTCGCCCTGTTTGTTAATCTTTGCCTGATTGATAATCGTATCAATAGCAATGGTGGTCTTGCCAGTAGATCGATCGCCAATGATTAATTCTCGCTGTCCCCTACCGATCGGAACCATGGAATCCACGGCCATAATTCCAGTTTGAAGAGGTTGATCAACTGATTTTCTGGGAATAATCCCTGGGGCAATTCTTTCCACGGGAAGATACTTTTCAGCATTGATTGCACCCTTGCCATCCATCGGCCGTCCAACAGCATCAACCACTCTGCCGAGCAATTCTTTCCCAACAGGGACGGAAAGAAGTTTTCCAGTAGTCCGGGCCTCGTCACCCTCTTTAAGAGAACTGACATCTCCCAATAAAACACAGCCGACCGAGTCCTCCTCCAGGTTAAGGGCAATACCCAAAACATTATTGGGGAACTCGATCATTTCGTTGTACATTACTTTGGATAGTCCGTCCACTCTAGCAACTCCGTCTGCAAGTGTGATAATGGTACCAACATTAGTGCGAGTTGACTCGGTGGATAGGCTTTCAATTTCCTTGCGAATTAGTTCAGTAATGGAACTCATGATGGTTGATTAAATATGATTAACAAATGAGTGATTGGGAGAGCTTGCGAAGTCTTGATTGAATGGAATCCTCAAACACATCATCAACCAGCCTTATGCGGTAGCCTGCAATAAGATGATTGTTTTGAGAAACTTTCAGTTCGAGAGACCCAGAGGTGTGTTTGGCGAGCTTGGATTTGAGACCAGAGATCAAAGATTCATTGGGTTGACAGCCAACTTCAACCTCAACGAGTTGCAGTCGAAGTTTTTTACGAATTTCAACCAAATAACTCTTTAGGATTTCACGATGTCCAGACGGATTGATTTCTCGTAAGGCAGACAGGACATCTTCCACCCGGGAATGCTCGACCAAGCCACTTTCGCCCGTAGAAATTTTAACAATCTCACGAACTAAACTGTTGGATTTAGAAAGCATCACAGGCTGAATCAGGAAACCAGGTTGAGCTCTTCAGTAGCCTGTTGAGAAAACCTCTCCTTCTCCTCAGCGGAAAGATTTTTGGAGAGAACCTTTTCTGTAGTAAGCACAACTAATGCAGCAATTTCCTCTCTTGCTTCTCGAAGAACATGTTCCCTTTCCTGCTCCATTGAAACTTTAGCTTTAGCAATAATTTCCTCTGCTTGCTTACGAGCATCTTCCTTTAACGACTCAATAAGAGCTTTGGCTTGTTCCTGAGCAGAAGATATTGTTTTCTTAGCTTCGAGTGAGGCTTCCTGAAGTGTTTCCTGCTGTTGTTTTTCCGTTTCTTCCAGTTCTAGTTTGATCCGATCGGCATTTTTCAGGGAATCAGATATTTGCTTTTCCCTCTCCTTGATGGTGGAAAGTACATTTTTGAAAGCAAACTTCCAAATGATAAAGGCAACAATCAAAAAGTTGATTGCTTGGGCGACTAGCATGGGCCAATCTATACCGAAGGTTTCAACGATACCCTGTGCCGTATCTCCAAGACTGGCTAAAACGATCATAGGAGGTAGAGGAGTCTAAAGATTTTAAAGGAATAGGGAATAGAATGCAACTGCCTCGGCAAGAGCCATGCCAATGATAGATTGTACGAGAATAGCTCCTGATGCGTCAGGGTTTCTTCCAACGGCTTCAGCGGCTTTCATTCCTACGATGCCAACACCAATTGCAGCCCCAAGGCAACCAAGGCCAGCTTGAATGGAACCAGTAATTCCTGATGTTTGTTCAGATGCTTGTGCGAGTACTTCGATCATTTTATGAGTGAGTTGAGTTTTAATTATGGGTTAACATGCCTACGATTGAACATAGTCGCATGCAGAAATTAGTGGTGTTCTCCTTCATCGTGATTGCAAATCAGTCCAATATAAACAGATACCAAAAGCATAAAAACAAGTGCCTGAACTAAGCCAATTAGAACTTCCATGAAGTAAAAAGGTACGGGAAGGATCCATTTTAATTGAGGGACAAGGTAAAACATACTGTGCAATAAGCTTTCGCCACCAAAAACATTTCCAAAAAGTCGGAATGTTAACGAAACAGGACGAAAAAGAATCGAAAGCACCTCAATCACTCCAACCGCAAGGAATATGATGCCAAGTAAACCAAAAATGACGGAACTTACCTCAGACTTTTCTGCCTTGTTTCCAAACCAATCTTTTATGATAGCCTTTATACCAGCATACTTAACGATGAAATAAATCCAGCAAATATTGGCAACCAAGGCTAAGCCAAGAGTCATGTTTAAATCTGCATTCCCGGGACGGATAAGTGGCTTGCTGATGGAAAAGTGGTTGTTTACTTCGTGTCCATATCCGATTGTTCCTACGCCAGGAAGTAAACCGCTCCAATTATGAATAAGGATAAAAAAGAACAAACCGCTGAGCAACCAGAAGGAAGGGAAAAAAACTTTTTTTCCAACGATCGGTTCTATAATACCTCGAATTCCACCGATCATAGACTCCAATACAAGTTGTCCTTTAGTTGGAACCAACTGTGGTGTGCCTACCAGTATTTTGATTAAAATAATTAATATGAGAGAGACTATCCAACTAGTAACCATCGAGTTAGTAACGGGAAAAGAACCGATAGTAAAAACTTCTTCAGCAATTACTTTTACACCGTCGCCCGCTCCATGCACGACACAAAGAGGCAGGGACAATAGGATTAAATTTACTAATCTTCTCACGCAAAACCATTTTCTATAAGTATTACTTCACAAATCGTCAATGCACTTTTGAAAATTGGAAGAGAACAAAAACAGCAATTAAATCCCCAGCAATACCTCATAAGCAGAACTTATAAAAGCTTTGCGCAACATGTGAAATTCTTTTCAAACTTACCTTGGAAATAACTTCCGGAATCATGGGGCCAAGCGTCTTCATAAATTTCCCAGGATGAATGAGAGTGAAAATGTTTAACGGTCCAATCAAAGTAGTCTTTGTGATCCGTGCGAAAATAAAGTCGTGAATTGATTGTAGAACTTTTGGCTAATTTAGTCAGAAAATGATTTTGGATGAGGCGATTCTTAAAATGTCTCTTCTTGGGCCATGGATCAGGAAACATGATAAAAGTGGATAGAATATGGATTCCATTTGGTATTGAATCAATAAACTCAGATGCTTCGGCTTTTATGAAAAATAAGTTGCTTAAATTGCTAGAAGATTTTTTGGACTCAGCTTTACGAACTCTCTTGGATATAAGATCGATTCCAATAAATAAACGATTTGGTTTATTTGAAGCAAAAGATGTTAGCCAGTGACCATGACCAGATCCAATTTCAAGATAGAAAAATTTTTGGTTTAGGGACTTTAACTTGGGTACGATGGCACTTTGGAAATAGTCCCCTACCCTATTGATGCGATCTGCCTTTTCTATTTTGTAATTCTGAAGGCCTAAACTTTCAAAATTTTTAAGACTCTCTTCCATTTGAAACAATTTTTGTATGCCTGTCTAAATATATTTGAAGAATACTAATATCGGAGGGATTGACACCAGAAATGCGAGAAGCCTGGCCTAGGTTGCTCGGCCTTATTGAAGAGAGTTTTTCAATACACTCGTTTCGGAGGCCAGGCAGGTTCTGAAAATCAAAGGATGTAGGAATAGGGATATCGTCGATAGAACTTAGGCGATGCGCGGCTTTCAACTCACGCTGTAAATAACCATCATACAAAATATTATAAACTACTTGTTCTTTAACTGTAGGGCAAAGAACATTAAAGTCAGGAGGAAAGATACATGCACCCTCTCCCTTCGATTTAATCTCTTGTGCAAAACTGAGCCCCGTAGATCCCTTAAGTTTTGAAAGTTGTAAGGACCAAAAATCGACTAACTTTGCGTTGTTTTCAATTCTTGAAACGCGGGATGAGGTAAGTAAATTAAATTGCTTTGCATGCTCTAAATATCGAAATTCAGCACTTCCATGATTAAAAAGAAGACGATATTCCGCACGGCTTGTAAACATACGATAGGGTTCGGTAACGCCTTTTGTAATTAAATCATCAATAAGAACACCAATGTATCCTTCGTTACGTTTAATGAGAAAGATATTTTTTTCAAGTGCTTTTCTGGCAGCATTAATACCGGCAACTAGCCCTTGAGCAGCAGCTTCTTCGTACCCCGAGGTTCCGTTTATTTGACCCGCAAAGAAAAGTGAATTTACGATAAGGGATTCAAGATTTGAGTTTAACTGGGTTGGGGGTGCATAATCATATTCAACTGCATAGGCTGGGCGAATCATGATGGCATTTTCTAGCCCGCGTATTGACCGTATTAGATCTTGTTGAATAGGAAAAGGCAAACTGGTTGATAAACCATTAATATACCATTCATCAGAATGAATACCTTCAGGTTCTAAGTGAATTCTGTGGGAGTCTTTAGATGAAAAACGGACTACCTTATCTTCAATACTAGGGCAATACCTTGGTCCAGTGCCAACAATATCCCCTTTGTATAATGGGGAAAGATGGAGATTCTTACTGATTATATTGTGCGATTCTTTGGAAGTCTCGGTAAGAAAACAATCAACAAGATTTTTACCCAAATTACAAAACTCTCTATTAATCCACCTCCCATGATGTTCCACGTGGAACAATTCATCTTCGGTTCTCGAATCATAAAATGAAAACCTTGTTGGTTTTTCATCACCAGACTGCTTTTCGAGCCCATTAAGATTTAATGATTTACCAAGCAGTCTGGGAGGAGTTCCCGTTTTAAAACGTTTAAGCTCAATACCATGTTTAACAAAATGGGCTGAAAGCCCTTTTGCTACATGGTCTCCCAATCTGCCTCCTTCACCTTTAGACTGACCGATATGCGTGGATGCCTGTAAAAATGTTCCAGTTGTTACTACGACTGATTTAGCATAAAAATTTAACCCAATGGATGTCTCCACTCCTTTACAATATAGATCTTCCACAATAAGGCCCGTAACCATAGCTTGGAAGATTACGAGATTCTTTTGTAGCTCTAACACATGTTTCATTCTAAATTGATAGGCTTTCTTATCACATTGAGCCCTAGGTGCTTGTACAGCTTTACCTTTCGAGGTGTTTAATAATTTAAACTGAATTGCAGTAAAGTCTGTATTCAATGCCATTTCGCCACCCAAAGCATCAATTTCTCGAACGATTTGACCTTTTCCTTGTCCTCCTATGGCTGGATTACAACTCATTTGTGCAATGGTATCTAAATTACCGGTTAGGAGAAGAACTTCGGCACCTTGTTTTGCTGCTGCTATTGCGGCTTCACATCCCGCATGTCCAGCACCGCATATTACGACATCGTATGGCTTGTTCCGATCGTCAGGTCTCAACATCTTTTTATTTCCCTATGCAAAATTGACCAAAAAGCTTATCCAACATATTTTCATTTGTTTTCTTTCCAATCATTTCATCAATGTACTCCCTTGCCTGAGTTAAATTAGCTGAAATTATTTCAAATCCAGTCTTATTATCAAGGCTCTTAAGAAATAATTCAACTTCCTGATGACATTTTTTAATCAGTTGTTCGTGCCTCTGTCCAATAAACAAATCTTCACCGCTTTCATCATCAAATAAACGATTTATCTGTATGTTAAGCTCCCTTAAAAATTCCTTAATTCCAGATTTTGTAACACAACTAATTTGTATTTGATAAATTTTATCACCATAAAAATTGGTGTTATTTGAAGTAAGGTCAGCTTTATTTCTTACAAGTATGGTTGGTTTACTCTCAATTAACTTGCAGAAATTTTGAGGTAGGTCTGAAGGGTAGGGGACTGAATCATCAACTACCCAAACTATAAAGTCTGCCTCAACCGCTTGTTCATAGGAAAGTTCAACACCTGCCTGTTCAACCTCACTCATGGTTTGATGTATACCTGCAGTGTCCACAACAGTAACCACTTGTGAACCTAAATTAATCTCCATCTCCAAATAATCTCTAGTGGTTCCAGCTTGTTCATGGATCAAGGCTCTTCTCTTCCCGATCATTTCATTGAATAAACTACTTTTTCCTGCATTTGGTTTTCCAATTAAACAAATACGAATATTTTTTTGTAAATATTTACTATGAGTTGCTTTTTTTAACAGGTAGTTAATTTCGTTAATTATTGAATTAGCTAAATTCTTTTGTAATTCAGGTTCACTAGGTTCAATATCGTCCTCAGGAAAGTCAATGTTTGCTTCAATCGAAGCTTGAAGGCCTAGAATTAAATCCTGTATTTTGATCAATTTGTTCGACAAGTCTCCTTTCAAGTTTCTTTGGACTGCTGTCAGTAACTTATGGCTCTTAGCAGAAATAATTTGTGCCACTGCTTCTGCTTGCGATAAATCAATTTTTCCATTGATGAACGCGAGTTTAGTGAACTCTCCTGGCATTGCTAGACGGCATCCTCTTTCAACTAGATCTTTACAAATAAGTTCTGAGATAAGCGGATTTCCGTGACACGAAATTTCTAACATAAAATCACCAGTGTATGATTTGTTTTTATCAAAAAAGGTGATTACCACCTGATCTAAGATATTTTCATTTAGATCATGGTAATAAGCCAGTTTAGCAAATCTAGGTTGGATTGCTAAGCATTTGCATGCGTTTTTAGCAATTTCAGAAGACATTGCCCCGCTAATTCGTAGGATTGCTAAAGCGGATTCCCCTGACGGGGTTGCTTTGGCAATGATTGTATCCATCACTGCTGTTAACTGTATCTAAAAAGAGCCTAGTCGTTTTCTAGCGAATCTCCTTGAGCTAATACTGAGCCCACTGAGACTTTAACCTTATCCATGATTGCGGCAGTGATTTTTATTAGCATTTCACTGTTTTCTGCCAGGGTTTGCTTTGCGGCTTCTCTTCCTTGCCCAACCAGCTCTCCTTCAAAGGATATCCAGGCTCCTTTTTTGATTAAAATGTTATGTTCAATACCCAAATCGATAACCGACCCCGTTTTGGATATGCCCTCATTGTACATGATGTCAAATTCACAAGCGGTAAAGGGAGGAGCAACTTTATTTTTTACTACCTTAAGCCTTGTCCTTGAGCCAGTTACAGTACCAGTTGCTTCTTTAATTTGTCCGATCCTTCGAATATCCATCCGGATAGAACAGAAGAATTTGAGAGCTCTTCCGCCAGGTGTGGTTTCGGGGCTACCAAACATGACTCCTATTTTTTCTCGAATTTGATTTGTAAATATACAAACGCAATTGGTTTTCGAAATTGCTGCGGTCAACCGGCGCATTGCCTGACTCATCATTCTTGCCTGAAGGCCCACGGTCGCATCTCCCATTTGTCCGTCTAATTCTTGCCTGGAAACTAAGGCAGCAACAGAGTCTAGCACAACTACATCAATAGCTCCTGATCGAATCAATGTTTCCGTAATATTAAGGGCATCTTCGCCACTCTCTGGTTGAGAAACCATAAGATTATCAAGGTCAACCCCAACAATTTTTGCATATCTTGGGTCTAGGGCATGTTCCACATCTACAAAAACTGCATTTCCTCCCTTCCGTTGTGCTTCTGCAATAACACTTAGGCAAAATGTTGTTTTCCCTGATGATTCTGGACCGTAAATTTCTATAATTCTACCGCGTGGAAGACCTCCCACGCCAAGGCAAAGATCGACCGCTAATGAGCCTGTTGAGATTACAGAAACATTCATTTTCTTTGCATCTCCAAGTTTCATCAGGGCACCATCACCAAATTTTTTGTTAATGCTCTGAAGAGCTAGATCAAGATCGGAGGTTGATTTACTTGGAGTTTTCTCAGGTGCTTTAGACATAGTGCTTAATGATTAAAAGATTTAAATTGATGTAAGTGGTATTGAAGGCAAGAAATTTAGCCTCCTTTATTTAACCAATTTGATTTTCATTCAAAGATTAAAATTATGGTTTTAGATCGGAGTGCAAAGGATGGGAGCGATCACTTCGCTTTCAGAATCATAAATCAATGAGCACTTGCTTTATAATTTACTCGCAAACGAAAGCATTTACCCAAATCGTTCAATTTGTGAACGCAATTTCTTTAACTTATATCATTTGGAGAAAGAGATATTTGTTTGTTTAGGGATATGGTCAAACATGTGGTTTGGGATTGGAATGGCACCTTGGTGGATGATGTGGCTTTGTGTGTTGATATTCTAAATCATGCACTCCTTGCTCATGGCAAAAAGGAAACGGATGTAGAGACTTACAGAAACACATTTTTTTTCCCTGTAGCTAAGTTTTACAAGACTCTGGGTCTCCCCAGTTATGGGGAGTCTTACTGCCGTCTATCGGAAAATTATATTCAAGAGTATCGTAACCGTTTTAAGGAGTGTACTTTGCATCTTGGTGCTGAGGGCATTATTGAAGAACTAGACTCAATGGGTATTTCACAGTCCGTGCTCTCAGCAGGTAAGCAAGAAGACATAGAACATTTTATTTCATTTTATGGCTTAAATAATAGAATGTCTTTGATTGATGGAGCGAATAATATAGAGGCCAAAGGTAAGGAGGATAGGGCATTGCAGCATTTAGAAGAGCTTGGGCTTGATCCGATGCATGCCCTGTTAGTGGGAGATTCGTTACATGACTGGGATGTCGCAAAATTGATTGGATGCAAAGTGCTCCTTTTTGAGCAAGGTCATATCTCACCGAGTAGGTTAAAAAAAGTACCTGCCCAAAGGATCAAATCTTTAGTGGAAGTTTCAAAATGGGTTCACGATTGACCGAGAATTTACTGGCGATAGTTTAATTTCTTCGATGAGCAAGGTCTTTATCAAAACATATGGCTGCCAAATGAATGAGCGGGACTCGGAGGCAGTGATTTGCAAGTTGTTGGAAAGTGGCCATGAAATAACGGAAAGAGAAGAATCTGCAGACATAATATTGCTGAATACTTGTTCGGTTAGAGAGAAAGCAGAACAAAAAGCGATTGGCAAAGCTTCGAGAATCTTAAATACGTCTGGTAAGAGTAAACCTACGGTTGGAATTCTTGGTTGCATGGCCCAAAATCGGGGGCAATCACTTTTCCAGGAATTGCCGGGTTTGGGATTGGTTGTCGGGACCCAAAAATTTCACCAAGTGCCTGAACTGCTCGAAAAGACAAAGCATCAAAAACATGTTATCGATTTAGCCGAGGAAATTGGTTCTCAGAACGAAATTAAGCACCATACCAACCAAAAAAATGGGCCGAGTGCTTTTGTTTCTATTATGCAAGGTTGTAATATGAACTGCACATTCTGCATAGTCCCCAAGACGAGGGGGGGAGAGAGGTATCGTCCCATGCAAGAGATTTTAGATGAAATCCGTCAGCTTGTTGATAATGGGATAAAAGAAGTCACCTTGCTCGGCCAAATTGTAAATGCTTATGGTCGTGGCGAGTTTGCCCGGGTCGATCAAAAATCTCCATTTGTTCAACTTCTTGAAAAAATTCACAACATCGACGGAATATACAGAATAAGATTTACTTCTCCCCATCCCATTGCGTACGGGGATGATCTAATTAATGCATTTGAACGATTGCCCAAGTTAGGTAAGTATGCTCATTTACCTATGCAAAGTGGGTCTAATTCTATTCTAAAAGCGATGAATAGACCTTATAAAATTGAAAAATTTTTGTCGATTGTGGATCGTTTACGAAAAAAAGTAACTGGGATCCGATTAAGCACTGATGTAATTGTTGGTTTTCCTGGGGAAACAAAGGCTGATTTTGAGCTTACTAAGAAAGCATTTATCGAGGCTGGATTTGAAATGGGTTTTATTTTCAAATACAGTGACCGGTCGGGTACTCCATCCGTTTTGCTTGATGGAAAAATTGAGCAGAATGAACTTGAATATCGTAATCAGGAACTTCTCAAACTTCTAGAAAAACAGTCATTTGAGTCCAATCAAAGTTTAATCGGTAAAACCTTAGAGGTATTAATTGAAGGCGAAGCCAGAAAGGGTAGGGGGCAATTAATGGGAAGGACTCCATGTTTTAGAAAAGTAAACTTCATGGGTGATATCTCCATGACCGGAGATATTGCTAAGGTGAGAATATCAGATGCTTCAGTATCGAGCCTTTCGGGTAATTTAGTATAATAAAAACATTTATTTTATGTCACTTTTTCAAAGTAGTTTGGTCACAGGAGTAATCTTGTCTGTTATTGGAATCCTCGCCATAAAACCGAACGCAAAAGTTCGTGCCTCCTTCCTTGCATTTCCGCGATCTAAAAATTTGAGTATAATTTTTATCGGAATTGCAACAGCCTGGTTTTTAATTAGACACATCGCTTTTCTGGGCGAGGCAGACTTTGGAAGTTACAAAATACTAATTGGTACGATCGCACTTGGTACCTCAATTCTATCTTTTATTTTTGTACCAGATTTTTTAGCAGTGCGTGGACTTGCTATGATAATTCTTCTTTGGTCTAGGGAGGTTCTGGATTCTGCTTTTCTCCAGGATGCAAGCAGTCGCTTGTTTTTAGTATCTGTTATTTATTTACTGATTCTTTCATCTATTTATTTCGGGGCATGGCCTTATAAAATGCGTGATTTTATGGAATGGTTGATGAAGAGAAATAATAGAATTAGTACATTGGGGAGTTTTTTGGGCATCGCTGGTATACTAATCGTAATTTTATCATTTTCCTACTAGTTGCTTATACTTGATGAGCTTGATTTTAGCTATTTCGGGTCCTACTGCAGTCGGGAAAACTACTATTTGCAATCGGTTAATGACCGAGTTCGGAGAAAGACTAAGTCGATTGATTACCGCAACAACACGAACACCTAGACCTAATGAAAAAGATGGAGTGGACTACTTTTTTCTTAGTGAGTCTGAATTTAATATTCAATTATCCCAAGGTGCCTTTCTTGAACATGAGGTTATCCATGGAAATAAATATGGTATATTAAAGCAAACTATACTGAATGCACAACTCGACGGTATTGATATTTTATTAAATATCGATGTCAATGGCACAGCTAGTTTGAGAAAGTTTTGCCAAAACAACCATGAACTCAATGGTCGTCTCAAAACAATCTTTATCAAACCGCCTCATATTAATGAGTTGAGATTTCGTATGAACGAGCGAGCAAGCGAGAGTGAGGAGCAAATGAGCATCCGTCTGGCTAATGCAGAAGAAGAAATCCTTAGGGAAAACGAATTTGATTTTATACTAGAGTCAGGAGATCGGGACTCGGATTACCAAAAAGTAAAAAAGATTTATCTAAGCATTAGATAATTAAAATTATCCGAAGGAAAAAATTGTTTTATGACAATTTATACTTTGGATTCAGGACGATTAGGATTTAACCAATCTAGATGATAAAAATCGCCCCTTATTTGATCCGTTCGCTCATAGGTATGGGCACCGAAATAATCACGTTGAATCTGAAGCAGGTTTTGAGGGAGCTTTTCGGTACGGTAAGAGTCATAATAGGAGAGTGCAGATGAAAAGGTGGGGACTGGTATTCCATTCAGTGATGCAGCAGATATGACCTTTCTCCAGTTAGACTGATACTTGTTAATCGAATCCTTAAAGTAATCATCCAGTAATAAGTTGGCTAATGCACTGTCTTTCTCGTAAGCCTCAGTAATCTTTTGCAGAAATGCAGCCCTAATAATACAACCACCTCTCCAAATTTGGGCTATTTCGCCAAAATTTAGTGCCCATTTATACTCGACTGCAGCAGTTTGCATGAGTTGAAAACCCTGGGCATAGGAGCAAATTTTGGAACAGTATAAAGCCCCACGGATGGCTTCGAGGAATTCTTCTTCAGTAATGTCCACTAGTCCAATTTGGGCCGGGCCATGCAAAATCCGGCTGGCATTACTGCGCTCCTCTTTAATTGCACTCATGCAACGGGCAAAAACAGCTTCCGCGACAGTCGGTGCAGGAGTTCCCATATCCAGTGCATTCACAGATGTCCATTTCCCGGTACCTTTTTGCCCAGCCGCATCGAGAACAAAATCTACTAAAAAGCCTTCTTTATTCGGATCTCTTTGTTGAAGAGCATCTGCAGATATATTCATTAAAAATGAATCAAGCTCTCCCTCATTCCAGTGGGCGAAAGTTTTGCCAATTGCATTGGCTGGCATGTTAAGCAAATCACGCATTAAGTGATAAGCCTCACAGATCATCTGCATGTCACCATATTCAATACCATTGTGAACCATTTTAACATAATGACCGGCACCATTTTCTCCGATATAAGCGGCACAAGGAACCCCTCCAATAACAGGTTGGCCAGGTGAGCCTCCCTCCATGGGCTTACCAGTCTGTGGGTCTACTTTAGCTGATATTGCCATCCAAATATCTCGTATCTGTTCCCATGCATATTTTGAGCCGCCAGCCATTAATGAGGGTCCGTAACGAGCACCTTCTTCTCCACCACTGACCCCTGAACCAACAAAGTGAAGGTTAACTTGATTCAAAGAATGTTCCCTGCGTATGGTATCTGTCCATTTAGCATTTCCTCCATCAATTATGATATCATTCTCATCAAGGAGGGGAATTAAAGATTGGATAACTGCGTCCGTAGCCTCACCCGCTTGCACCATAATGATTATTCTTCTGGGTTTCTTTAACGAGCGGACAAAAGATTCTAAGTCTTTACTTCCAGAGAGATTTTTTGAGTATGAATTACGATTTAAAAAATCCTGAGTCTTGGAATAGGTGCGATTGAAGACAGAAATACGATAACCATGATCCGCAATGTTTAGGGCAAGATTTTGCCCCATAACCGCGAGACCGATTAAGCCAAATTGGGATAAATTTTCTTCCATGATTAGATAAAACTAATATAGCAACCCTTCAAGCTGTCGAATAATATAAGGTATTCAACCCTTCTAATTTAGAAATATATCTAAATTATTATTGAGTATTATAAGGGAGAAGCGTTGTTGATGGCATCTGAAGAGTCATCGTCAATAGGGGGCTCATCGATTTGGACAAGAACTGGACGTTTGTACATTTTTGCTGGATTGGTGTAGCGGGGATTAATGCCAAACTTTTTCATTAGCAAAAGCATGTCTTGGGGATTTGTTCTTAATGACTGATTTGCCACATTTGATGTGGAATTTGAGGCACCTTTTGTATTTGCATTATTGATTGCCTTTAACATTGCAGCCTTTGACTTCAGAGAGTTGGAACTTACTTCTTCCAAACCTAAGGATAGCTTTGCTCCAGCCAATGCACCCTCTATGGCACCTTGTTTGGTTGCCTGCTGAACTTCAATCATCCTAGGTTCCTCGGATTGAGAAGCTCCATTATTTCCAATAATATCTTCTGTATTATCTTGAAGCCCAAGAATGGCACCAAATGTTGCACCAAAAGATGCAGCAGTTAAATGATCAATGGTCTTCTTATCGTTAGAGTTTTGAGAAGGATTTAATCCCAAAAGAACTGTTGGCTCAAAAATAGCCCCCATGGATGATCCTAAAGCAGATTGCCTGGCTACACCTATATCAACACTTTCGATAGTCTCAGGGTCAACCAAGGCGAGGTTTGCTGCATTGGTACTGCCATATGCAGATCCTTGTGCGGTTAAATTAATGATAGGAACTAATTGATCGGTTGGGTAATAAATGGCTAAGCCAGTATTTCCAATCATTGAGCCCAACGATGAGCCCCTAGAAACTCGCTCGACATCGCTTGCATTAAGAACAGTTTCGTTTTGAGATTCAGGGTCAATCACAGAACCAAGCCAAGCAGAAGCATTTACCGAGCCAGAGGCACTTCCCTTTGAGACAGATTTTGCAATCTCTCTCCTAATATTCGTTGCAACTTCCCAGGAGTTGGAATACTCCATGGATTTTGGTAAAACCGTAGCAAGTTGACTGCCCATAGCAGAACCAGAGGCGGCAGATTCAGCAACCCGGTCAATCTCTATCCAATTGGTTCCCATTGTGTAAGATTTTGAACCGTCTACATCCTCAATGGTGTGAAGAATCACAGATTGAGAAACTTGTTTGGCAACCATCTCGGCTGCGTCTAAGTAAAGTGCCTGATCTAAAAACTCAGAGTTGGATGTAGTTGCAACTACAGATGAAATCAAAAAGCCATTGGCTGCAGCTTTAATGGAATCATAGAGAAATACTTCCTTTGATTCTCCAAGACTTATCGCAGAATCTAACAAACCGTCTATAAATCCGGTAATGATATTATCTGGTATATTCCCGTCATTTAACGAACTGGGAGAGGTATCTGCACGGGTAAAGGTATTGAAATCTTCAAAGGAAAGACCAGGACTTTCATCATTAAAATCCTGATAGCCGAAATACCCTTGGGATATTCCTACGCTCAATTGTTGAATAATATCTGTCTTGGATGGAGCATAATTTTTCCCTGTTGAAAGCTTTTCTTCGAGGCTCAGGTCATCACTGCTTGATAAATAGTCTAAGTTTAAGTCATTGATTTCTAATTGATCGGTAAGAGGTGATGGATTGCTTAAAAGCTCTACTGTACTGGTAGCAAATCCAGAAGCTATGGAGGATAATTCATTTATCGAACGATCCTCATCCAAATAAGCCTCGACACTAATTTGCGAGATATTTTTAACCCAAGTAGCAACATTTCCACCTCCCCAAGAATCAATTTTAGGCAGGATATGTTTGAACAGCGTACTTGGCAGATTAGCATCCGGATCAATTTTTCCTCCAGCACGAAGATATGCAGAAATCAATGACTTTGTAGCTGATAAGAAAGATTTATTTGATAAGTTTAATCCATCCTTTTTGGTGGTAATGTTTTCAATAGAATCAGCAAATTCATCAAAAGAAGGAGGTCCATCTAACGCAAAACTATCACTCAATGCTTGGGTTAGAATATCGCTAGTTTCAAAAGGAGGTTGGTGAGTTGCATCGAAATTTGATGTTAACAATGATGGCAATTCTGGTGCAGGGGATTGGTTTAATTGATTTTCAAGAAGTTCTTGAGATAAGGCACTTCTCCTTTGCTTTTGATCTGCATTGCCAGAACCCTCGTTGAGATCATCTAAATGGATCAAAATGATACTATCCAACATAGAAGTTGTCAGCTTGGCGTTAAGGTGAGTCAGATTAAATCCAAGAATAGTAATCGTGAGAAGCAAAAGAATTCTATTTCCTGACAGCATAGATAACTCTAATTTTTATCATGATTGAGTTAGTTGCAAACTAAAATCTGGTCCGTCCCTTATTGGCATAATCGTTATACTTTAAACTTAACGCAAAAATAGCACAGAAAGTTGCCAGGCATGCGGGGGTACGGGTGGGGAAATCGATAAAGCAGTATAGTAAAAACACAAAGCACCCATAGCCTAAGAAAGAAGATGGGGGATTCGACTTTGTTAATAAAAAATTTCCTAAGACAAATATGAAAGGAAAAAAAACAAGAAAGGTTCCAATAAAGCCCCATTCTGCAATGTACTCTAAAATATCTGAATGAGCATGTGCCACAAGTGGAACATATGGATTGTGGGCATTTTCTAGACCTATCGCTCTTTCTGCCCTTACTGGTGAAGATTGATATTTCGGATAAATAGATGAGAAAGACTTGTATCCCCATCCCCATAATGGCTTGTGATTGATCATCTCAACCGTGTCTTTCCACAACAAAAACCTCAGGGGCGGTTTCCCATCTAAGAAATTTTGCCACTGGGATATTGAATTGGTGAGCATCTCTTTGTGCTTAGGGTCTTTGCCAAAAGTATAGAAAATAAAAAATAAAAGAGGACAAATAATTAAAATAAAACGAGAAGCGGATTTTAAAATAAATAATTTCTTGTAACTAAAAAACTTGGAAAATTTATAGCAACAAATAATCATAGATATAATAAGTAATATTAATCCCGATCTTGATCCAGAGAATAAGATAGATGAAGAAATTATTAAAGAAATAATTAAAAGAATTAAAAAAACTTTATTATTCAATAAATCATATCCCTTGAAGTTAGAATTATTAAACTCTTTATTTAGTAAAAATATATTGCAAAACAACATAAGTATAACATAAGCAGACCAATGATTCTTGTAGGTAAAAGTAGAGAAATAATACCTCGGTTCAGGCGCATTCCAGATTCCAAGAATTTCGATATAATTATCAGTCCATTCATGGGTAAACCTTTGATAATAACCAACAATTGTGAGGGCTAAACAGTTGAGTAAAAAAATCCAAATCAGAAAATGAATTTGAGATTTGTTTTCTAATTTATTATACAATGTAACACCAATAAAAATACTAAGTAATATAAAGTATATTTCGGTAAAATATTTTGGGTTCCTTACCGTACAAGATGGTATAAAATTGTAGTTTTCAATTTTTATTTTATTTTCTAAGTTTATTAAAAAAGCATGAATACTATCTTTTTTATCAGGAATAAACTTATCAATGTAAGAATTTTTGAAGTGATAAAAAATTGCCAAGCTAGTTGAGGGATCTTTTTTACTTTGATCCATTACTAGTTTTATTCCATTAGTTATCATTTCAACCTTTTCAGCACTCTGTGAATTTGTAAGTGCCTTTTCGAAATTTAGATCATTGATATCTTCAATGGTGATTGAACGATATTGAGGATTATACCAAGCTATAACAGAAAGTATAAGTATTCCCAGAATTGGTAAGTATAAAAGTAAAGATTTCTTATTCCAGAATTGTTTATTAAGGATTTGGTTTAGAACAATTATACCCCCAATAATACCCAGTGCTAGGGTACCGTAGCCTTCTGCGTGCCCTGCCTTATTCCAGGTAATAAGGATTAAATATGCTACGCAAAACTTTAATGTGCTATTAATCATTGAGCTTGAGGATGATGTAGTTGATTACGTTGACATTAGTATCGAATGTAAATTCAATAGGAGAATCTACTCATTATGAGGTTATTAACATTTTGTTTCTGCATTTTCACCTTTGCATGTACATCGTTTGCTGTTCTTTATGAGGGTAAGTTAGGTAGTATCGGTGCAAGTGCATCATTAAAACTTGCCTACGATTCGTTGGTTTTTGGAATGCCAAGTAATGAATTTAATGCGGTGAAAGACAGTAATGGATCCAATGGAATTAATCCAAGCAGATTAGAGAGCGAAGATGATTTCATAATTACCTTCTCCCCAACAGTCCACTTCACTAACAAACTTGGTCTTTTCAAAATTAAGGGTTCTGCCGGGGTTCAGGTGTCTCAGTATTTACTAAATGGTGATATGAGCAATATTGTTCCCACCACTTCCCTTAGTATTGATTTTGACGATACCCTAGCGTTGAAAAAAAGAATTTCCAATAACGCAAAAATTAGATTTGAATCTACTTTCGATGTTGGACAGCAGATCGGTGCTAGTGTTTTAGACCAGGATCTTGTTTCATACACTTACATCTCTGCTGGGTTGAATGTACGTTACAACCACAGCTCTAAATTTGGAGTTGGGGGGGGCACTTCTTATTCGTACAGATTTTATCAATCTGCAAACACGGATGAAAGACCAAACTTAGATTTTTCCACTTTACCATTAAGTTTTCGTGCCTTTTACATTTATTCAGAAAAGTTAGATTTCTTTTCAAACTACACTTTTGCAAGGTCAAAGGCACAAGGCACTTCACAGCCTAACCTTACAGACGCGATTAATCACTCTCTTAGTGTGGGCGCAGATGGGGTATATTCCTCAAAATTCAGTGGCAGTGTTTCGCTTGGTTACAGTCTGGTGGATTATGAGCTATCCGATCAACCCAATCAGGATAATTTAATTACTTCGGTTTCACTAAATTGGAAACATAATTCCAAAACCTCGTCCAATTATGCCATAAGCCGGGCTTTTTCTCCGACTGCCCAAGGGTTTTCAACTTTTAGTACATCCATTCGTGCTGGGCTAACTCACCGATTTACCGATACCATATCCGCTAACTCTTATTTAAGTGCGGGAATTACTGACTACACTTACCCACAAACATTCTCCAGAAACAACAAATCCAGCGAAGGCAAAGTGGATTCCTCATCTATGAAAACTTATGGTTTTGGATTTGGGGTATCTAAAAACATCAACAAGACCTTTTCATCTTCCGGTGGTTATGATTTTACCCTCATGGATAAGGGGACGGACGAGGGGAATTATGGCAGGCATCTTTTGCATGCACAAATAACGGGCAGATTTTAATCCATGGTTTTTAAATTTCCTTTTTTATGCGGCTTACTGCTTGCGTGGGTAAATTCACTCCTCTTTTCGCAAGGTGCCTATTTTGACGCATCGGTTCTCAAGGATCCAACAGGATACAAACTTCGTCCTGGAGATAGAATAAGGGTGGTCATACAGGGGGAATCCGATTGCACCATCGAATCAGCTTTAACAAATGACGGAACAGTCAATCTTGCTTACATTGGTGATATTCGTTTAATTGGCAAAAATAAGAAAGAAGCTGAGGCGGCAATACAAAGAGAGTACATTAGTAAACAAATTTTTGCTCGGCCTAAGGCTCTCCTCAGCGTTACTAGCTATTCGGAACGAGTAGTTTTTCTTACAGGCTCAGTTAACCGGAAAGGACCATATATTTTCCCGCCCGAGGTGGAAGCAATGAACATCGTAGAAGTCATTGCCCGAGCTGGTGGATTTAATGATATTGCCAAGAAAAACCGAGTATATGTGACCCGAGCTTTTTTTGATGAAAATGGGACTCCTACTGATACAAAAACATATGAGGTCGATGTTGAAGCACTCAGCTCAGGTGCAAATTTTGGGCACGCATCAAAAAGGTTTTGGATCTATCCTGGAGATCGTATTGAGGTACCAGAAAGGTTACTTTAACAATGGACGATAATTTTAGAACTAATGAAGCGAGCGGGACTTCGACAAGCTCGGGTACTAAAATTAAAGGGCTAGGCGACTTTTTGCTTATCCTTAGAGATCGATGGTTAATTGCACTTACCCTTTCATTGCCTGTAGCCCTTGCATATATTTATGTAAAATCGCAGGGTCTCGAATTATATCGTTCAAGTGCCTCCTTTCGATTAATTCCCCCCCCGACTATTCTTAACTTACAAAAGGTTGACCGAGACCAGCATGTACAAGGCTTGGTTGCAAAGCATTTAGATGGATTGAACAGCCAAGATTTAAGGTTGAATGTTACCCAAAAGATCAAAGATTCTCCTGAATTAAAATCGGAATTGCTAAGCCCTTACCTTAAAGACGGAATTTCAATAGATGTTGGGGCAACCATTTCATACTCTATCTCTGTTTCCCCACCATCTGAAGGAAGGCCTAGATTTACCATAAATTCGACAGCCAGATCGGGTCGAGGTGCTCAAATAATTGCTGATGTGGTCCAGTCTGAATACGAAAAACTTCATAAAAGTTCAAAGAGTATTCAAGTTGAAAATGTCAGAAATGTTTTACAGCTGTTGCTCGATAAGAGTCTTCAGGAGGAGGAAAGAATTGCATCGGAACAATCCGCTTTCAAAAAAAAATATGACCTTCCCTTTTTAGAGGATGAAAAACAAAATACATCCGCCCGCAAGAGCCAATATCAAGGGGAGATAACAAGATCAAAACTTGAGCAAATTCGAATCAATTCACTTCTCCGGCAAATTCTTCAAATTCAGGTTAGGATTGGTTCACAAAGTGATTCAACTAATTCAGAAAGCATTGATGATGATATCGCTGTAATCAAAGAATTCTTTGAAATTGATGCAATTGAAGCTTATGGGAGTATTCCAGCACTCAGGCAAACCCTATACGACTTAGATAGGAAAAGAAGAGACTACCAGGAAACCGGGCCGGGTTACCTTGCTCGTCACCCTAAAATGATTGAAAATGCCAGGCAGGTCCAACTCGTCAAACAGGCACTTAACAAAGAAGTCAAATCTGCTATTGAGGATTTGCGTGATAAGCACATTCAACTCACCTCTCAAGAGAAAGAATTTGCTTCTGCTATGGCAAAAGTGCAGGAAGAATCGCGCACATTGAGTGAGATAGAAGAAAAGCTCAAAAATCTAGATAGGCAGCTTGCCGTTGTAACCAGAACCACCGATCAAATACATAATCGTTTAAATGATGTCAGGATTGAGCAAGCATTGCCCAGCGAGCAGGAAGAGCCTTTAAATAAGGAGCAGTTTGCATATCTGCCTGGTGCTCCTTTTACTCCAGATAAGGTTAAGATTAAGCGGGATGGAATAATGCTCGGGGCTGCAATCTTTTTGATCATACCATTCCTGCTGGAGTTCATCGATAATAGAGTCAAATCGCCTTGGGATGTTGAAGTGTTTATTGGGCGCGATCTTATTGCTGGAATTCCTAAAATATCCGAAGTTGAGGAGAATCAGCGACCACTTATTGTTGGTAATGATTTGGATGATGGGTTGACCGAATCCTTCCGCAGCATGTTTAGCCGGATTCAGATGAACTCCCTGTGTGATTATCCTAAAACAATTTTGGTAACATCCGCTATTCCCAGCGAAGGAAAAAGCTTAATTTCTGCAAACCTTGCTTACAGTTGTGCCAATCATGGCAAAAAAACCATCCTTATCGACTTTGACCTCAGGCGCCCGGGTATCCATAAGTTTTGTAATATTACAAATGAAAAAGGATTACTTTCTTTAATTAATGCAGAGCAATCGGATGATAAAGTTCTGCAAGAACTTGCCCAAAGCACCGTTACCCAGATTCATCCGAATTTATTTGTTCTTCCATCTGGTGGACGAACCCGGGCGGCAACGGAACTTTTAGAAAGTAATGGATTTGACCGCATTCACAGGGTGTTACGCTCAATTGCAGATGTAATTATTATAGACAGTCCTCCGATTGGCCTTTTTCCTGATTCACTCGCTATGGCAAGAAAAGTGGAAGAAGTGCTTTTTGTTACTCGTTATGGAAAGGTATCTAGAAAAATTGCCAAAAGCCTTTTAGAAAGCTTAGACGAGACAGGAGCCAAAATTTTGGGTGTTGTACTCAATGATTTACCACAAAAGAAAACTCCAGGGTATTACTATTCTGGTTACTACGGTTATGGGTATTTCAGGTATAAATATTACAACAAATACTATGGCCGGGAAAAGGACGAAGCGCCTTTAGATTCAGAAATAAAGAAAAAGAAATCTGTTTCCTAGTAGAAGAATCTTACACAAATGAGTAAATCCTACAAAACACTCGTTGTTTCTACTAAAGGACTGCGTATTAAAGGTGATGATACTAGTGCTGAGCTTGCAGTGATTATTGATCAGAAATCAAATGAAATGAGTAAAGATGGTTGGGTTCTGTTATCAATTACTCCTTCACTGATGAGCGAAGGAGCTCTTATCAAGTTGATGCTAACCTTTATGAAAAATTAAATTTCTCATTGAATTTTCACCAGTATATTATTTTTGAAAATTAATGTTATTGTTCCATTCTTGGTATCAAATGATTCTTGATAATTGAGAAATTCAATCGTTAACCAATTTGTTTTATTATTCCTTAAGCTTGCCAAGATTCTGTAATCATTGCCCATAACTTTTATAACTTCTGACAATGACTGACCCATTTTTAACTGAATTTCCTGCAAAGAAGTATCTTGGATCTTATTGCTTAGGCTCTTCCTTTTGGCGGCATTTAATTCTGAAGAATACTGGAGGTTCGGATCCCAATGCTTACAACTTGTAAATAAAATTAGGAAGTAAAGAATTATGATTTTGGTAGCCGTTTCCAATGTAAAAAAGATATTTGAAATATCTTGTGAGAATTTCAAGAAATAATGAAACCTAGGAAAAATCATCAATCCATATCAAACGATGATTTTTTGATTATTCGATTAATTCCAAATATTTTTACTACAGTAGGAATGTGCATTGGTCTTACTGGAATACGGTTTGCTCTTGAATCGGATTGGAAGTCTGCAGTCGTCTGTGTTTTAATAGCTGCATTTTTTGACCTTGTTGATGGATTGACTGCAAGAATGCTTAAAGCCACCTCAAAAATCGGTGCAGAATTAGACAGTCTTTCAGATGCGGTAAGCTTTGGGGTAACTCCAACTGTAATTTTATATCTTTGGATCGTATCAATTACGCAAGCTCACAATACTTACATGCTCGGTTGGTATTGGATACCTTTCATTTTCTATTCTTCTTGCTGTGTCCTTCGTCTTGCAAGGTTCAATACGACAAACCGTGAAGCGAGTAAGCAAGATGAACCAAAAGTCGTGAGCTATTTTGTGGGCGTGCCTTCCCCGGCAGGTGCTATTTTACTTCTAACGCCTATAATTTTAGAAGTGAATATGCTAAGGTTTGGACATTCAACTACAGGATTGATTCAACCGTTCTATGTATGTTTGTGGGTAATGGCAGTAAGTGTACTTATGGTATCAAGGATACCAACGATTTCGCTTAAAAGTATTAAATATAAAATATCCTATCGGAAGGTAATATTTGTGTTGATTGCCGTAATTCTTTCAGCCGCAGTAATTATTCGAGAGCAGTGGTTATCACTGTCGCTAGCTATTTTTATCTATATTATATCTATCCCAATATTTGCTCTTTATGTTAAGAGAATAAAATAGATTTTGAGTACTTTGTATATTGCCTTGTCAGCCAACTATAAGCGCGAGCTTTTGTAGAGTTAAGGGGGTTAGATTTGGGAGCATTGGATTGTTTTTAAGCCGGTACAAGTCTTTAACAAATTGTGCTTTCTCGCTTTTAGGAATTCCTGTTTCAATTATTTCACAATAAGTAAGGATTAATTCCTCTAAAACATGAGTATTTTTATGGTTTAGAGAAAGCGAAATTTCCAAGAGGTTAATTTTTTTTTTAATTTCGGTTTTACTATTTAATAATTGAGCCATTTCCCAAAAAATATCAAATGATTGAAAGGGTTGATCATCCATCCGAACGATTCGTTCTAGAAAGTGAAAAGCAGATATTTTATCTCCCTTCGCTTTTTTGATAAGAAAGGCAGTGTGTAAAAAATCTTTGGATCTAGGTAATTTTGATAGTGCGTTGCCTATCGATTCTTCAGCCTTTTCAATATTTTCAAGATTTAAATAGGCTAAAGCTAAAAGGTTTTGAAGATTTGCATCGGGCCCAAATTCTGAAAGGAAGGATTCAATATAATCTTTGGCTTTAGTGGGTTTCTTTTCTTTAATAAGATATTCCCCATGCAAATAAGCAAATTTAGGATTATCAGGTTCTAAACTTCTCGCCTGAAGTAAATAGTGTCCAGGATTTAAGCTAATGCCCATATCATTAACTTATAAATATTTTAGAGTCATGGATTTATGGCCTAATGATTTTATTTCTTTCGTTTTGAAATAACAGTTTGTGCAGATTCATTCATCAAAAGAACCGCAAGTTCGTAATGTCCATCCGCAAATTCCGGGTTAATTTTAATAGATTTATGCAAGGCATCGAATGCTTCGATATACTCTTCTTGTTGTGAAAGCAGAATACCCAATTCGTAGTAAGATTTATAGTTATCAGGATTAATCTTGAGCGCTTCACGAAAGTGATTCGCAGCTCTTTCTCTTTGTGGTTCGATCAAAAGAGTCCCATCCTTGGTCATTTTTTCACCTTTGGCCAGTAGCTTGCCCAAAAAATAGTGACACTCATCGAAATCCTTTTTTATCTCCAATGCTGTTTCGAAATTTCTTTCTGCGAATTCATACTCAGCAGGTGTAAACGATAGTCTTGCTAGGTTAAAATATGCTTCAGCGAAATTTTGCTCCACATCAGTAGCTTTTTGAAAGTGCATTTTAGCTTCATTGATATCGCCCGAATTTTCCGAGTGAAAAGCTAAGTCATAGTAGGCATGGGCGAAATCAGGATTAATTTCCAACGCTCGGTAGAAATGTTTTTTGGCAAGGCTCGGATCTTCGTGATTAGTGAGGATTTTGGCCAAGTAATAGTGTGCTTCGGCATTTTGAGGGTCTAGCTGAATAGATTGCCTAAGGTTCTTTTCTGCATCATCTAAGTTTTTAAAAACGAAATGCAATTTACCAAGATGGAATAGGGCATCAGGGTTATCACTAAATTGAGTAATCGATTTGTTGTAGTGAAGGAGAGCTTTTTCAAAATTATTATCTAAGTCAAAAATTCTAGCATAAAGAAAATGAGCCTTTGAATACTCGGGGACCAATTTTAAGGCTTTAGCCAAATAAGACTTTGCTTTCTTAATAGAATTTTCTTCAAAGAGTATTCTTGCTAGGTTGTAGCAAGCTTTGTGGTTTACATCGTCAAGTTGTAGAACTCTATTAAAATGAGATTTTGAAGCTTGCCAGTCACTTTTATTGACAACTGAACCATCTTTATCCGTCGCTCTTCCCCCGAAGAGTAATTTTCCGAGGAAGTAGTGAGCTTCTGCGTAATCCTCATTTATATCAATAGCAGTTTCATAATTTTTTTGGGCTTCCTCAAAATCATCAGGATTTGTAAGAAGTTTCGCTTTGTGGAAATAAGCAGGGGCAAAATTTTGATCGATCTCTGCCACTTTTTCAAAATTGTTTTTCGCCTCTTCAATGTCATTAATTTCAACTAGTAAAAGAGCATAATGGAAGTAAGCTTTTTTGAAGTTCGGGTCCGCTTCCAAAGCATTTAAAAAATGCTCCCTGGCTTCTTCGTATTTTTTTTCTCTACCTAATTCAATGGCCAATTCACATTCAGCAGCAGGGAAGGAGGGGTCAAGGGTAACAGCTCGCTGGAAATATTCGATTGCGGAACTAAAGTCTTCCTGGGATTGATAAAGAACCCCCAATTTGTAGTGAGCATTAGCGAGGTTCGGATCTAATTCAATCGCTCTTTCAAGGAGTACTTTTGCGTTATTTTCCATTTCGGACAAAATTATTTTGAAGTCATTACCCAGACGCCATCCCAATCTTTTTTGGGAGGATTCTTCTTCATGTAATCGCACCGATCCAGGTACAACTGAGCGGCTTTGTCGTTCGGATTAATCTTTTTAACGGCATTAAATAATTTAATGGCTTGTTCCCACTTTCCTGCATTCCATGCACGATATCCATCATTAAAGCTTCCTAGGGCATCTACCATATTTGGATAGGAGCTATCATCGTGAAAGTCCAATACCTCATAAACTCCAACTGGTTCTGTCTTTCCTTTTACAATTACATAGTCTACCTGACGAGTTCTGTAAGTTGCCTTCACTGCTTTGTAGGTAAATTCACTAATTAGAATGTGAGCCCCATATTGCTTGCAGGCACTCTCGATCCTAGCTGCTAGGTTTACACCATCTCCAATAACTGTGTAATCCATTCTTTTGGGAGAGCCAATATTACCGGAAACAATAGAGTCGGTATTAATTCCCATACCATGATCTATGGGCATTTTTCCTTCTGCTGATCTTTTGAGATTAAAAACTTTCAAATCTGTCATCATACGAATAGCAGCTCGAACGGCTCGATCCGGATCGTCATCATGAGGAATGGGTGTTCCAAAAATACACATCATTGCATCCCCAATGAATTTATCTAGCATTCCACCTTCATCCGTAATGCAATCCACCATTATGGTGAAGTAATCGTTGAGTAATTTTACAGTTCCTTGGGCTCCGAGTTCTTCCGTTATTGTGGTAAAGCTGCGAACATCAGAAAACAAAACGGAAGCAATGCTTTGTTTGCCCCCCATTACATCTTGGCTATCCCCAGCATTCATCAGTTGATCTGCTAGCTCAGGGTCCATGTATCTCGACATCGTAGATTTCATTCTTTTTTCAGAACTAATATCTTCGATCATGATCATAATTCCGAGGTTTTCATCTTTCTGTCCAAGAAGAGGGGTGATCGATACATTGACCGAAAGTTTTTCATTTTGAACTTGAAGAGTGGCGTCTAGAAAGTCCTCCTGTTCTGTTACTGATTCTAGTTTACTGTTCAACCATTCGTTTTCTGTACCCAACAATTCATCAATAGGAGTACCTAAAATATCTGTCAGAATAGGAGACTTAAAAATCTTTAATCCTGCTGGATTACAAGTTTTGACTACTTTGTTCTCGTCGACTGTAATCACAGCATCGTGCATGCTGGACAGGATGCTTTCAGAATAATTTTTTTGATTTTGTACATCATCAAAGAGCTTTGCATTTTCAATTCCCATGGAAATCTGGGAAGTAAATGCAGCAAGACGCTTTTCATCTTCTTGGTTAAAAGAACCGCCTCTTTTGTTTAAAACTTGGCTGACGCCAATGGTCTTTCCTTCTTTGTTTAAAACCGGCATGCATAGAATCGAACGCGTAAAAAACCCCGTCTGTTTATCGAAGCTCGGATTGAACCTTAAATCGGCGTACGCATGAGGTATATTTACAGCTTTTGCAGAGGTAAAAACAGTGCCGGCAATCCCAAGATGGTTAGGGAAACGAATGACTGATTTTTCGTCTAAACCCTCACCTACCTCAGTATATAATTCGCTTGTTTTTTCGTCATTAATAAAAAGTGTAGCTCTTTCACAATCCAACATGGTGGATATAGTGGAAATAATTTTTTGCAGAAGGGGGGTCAGTTCCAGCTCAGAGGAGACCTGTGACACCACATCCAGGAATTCTAATTCCTGTTTGCGGGCAGCTTCAACTTGTTCGACAATAATATTTCCTTGAATTGCAATAGCCGCCTGTTCGGTCATAGCTTCTAGCAAATCAAGGTCGTCTTGTGTGAATTCTCCTTCGATCTTGTTTAAGATTTGAGAAACTCCTATTTTTTCGCCATTTACTGTGCGAAGCGGTGCACACAGTATACTTTTGGTGCGAAATCCAGTCCTTACATCTACCGCCTTATTAAAGCGGTCATCTTTGTAGGCATCAGGTATAATGGCACCTTCGTTATGAGAGAACACCCACCCAGCGACTCCCTTGCTATTCATGATACGGATTTCCCTGCGGAAATTCCCCTGAGCAATCCGCGAGTATAATTCACCAGTTGCCGCGTCGTTAAGAAAAATAGTTCCTCTTTCGGCACCAATGGTCGATGTGGTTATTTTTACGAGGGTTTCAAGTGCTTCGTCTAAGCTTTTCGTTTTCGCCAGGTCTGTGGTCACCTGGAGTAGCATCTCAGAAAACTTAGCCGTTCTTTTTTTGGGTTGGTGGGGATTTGATTCAGTTGACATGGTGTTTATCTAATTTGGACCTTAACTCAATAATCGTATCTTTGAGATGCTTAAATTCCATTTCCGTCTTTTGTGAGTTTTTCTTAAGTTTTTCATCGTTAAGAAATCCCCTGTGGTCAATCTCATCCCTTAGTGAACGGATCATATTCCGGTAATGGTTAATTTCATTAGCATTTGAAGATGTATTTTTTTGGGCATCTTCAAGGAGCTTGGAGTTTAATTGGTCAGTTTCTCTGCGAAGTGTTAAAATTGTATTTTTTAAATGCTGGATTTCCAGCTCATAAGATTTGATAGTTTTTTGAATAGCCTCCTGTTTTTCAACTTTGGCACGATCTAATTTAATTCTTATGCTGCCCAAGGTTTGCCTAAGGGCGAGATTTTCTTGGTTAAGAGAAGAAACTGCCTTTTGTACTTTTGTTTCGGCATCAACAGTAGCTTGCTCTAGTTCATCACGCAACTTAAGCAGGGTATCCTTATTTGCTTTGGACAGGTTTTCTTTTTCGGTTACTTTTTGCTGTAATTCGGTGAGGTGACTGAGTTGGGCTTCATCCAGCTTTTCTCTAAGATTTAATGTATGCTCTTTTAGCGATAAGTTTTCTTTATGTAATTCGCTGGTGATCTTTTGCACTTTTGATTCGTGCTCAGCTTGAATTTCTTCTATCTGGTTTCTTAGTTTAGTAATGACTGAGCGTAAATTTCGGATTTCAGAGAAATTCTGACTTTCTAATGACTGAATTTTATCTAAATGAATGTTTTGTTCTAGAACGATTTTCTCTCGGGTTTGAGATAAGCTTTCTTTAAGTTGAAAAATTTCAGCATTAGCAGACCCGAGTGCGCTTTGAATGTTACTTTCTTCCTGTGCTTTTACTTCGTCAATGCGATCACGCAATTCTGTAACCAACAATTTTAACCCATTAATCTCTTTTGCTGATTCGGAGGTAACCTTTTGTACTTCGGAACCAAGTTTTGCTTTCTCCCTCTCAAGTGAAGACCTTACGATAAGCAGGGAGTTTCTTAGCTGTTCAATTTCCTGATTTTTTATACGTTCGGCCTCCTGGACAGCATCAGCTTGCTGAATATGAACGGATTCAACCTCATGTCGAAGTGCGTGAATTGTTTTTTGAAGGGATTCTTTTTCCGCAGCACTCTGTTGGAAAGCTTTTTGAAGTGACTCAGCGTTTCTTGCTTCAATCCTATCTAAATTTTGCCTCATAATCGTCATCGAATCTTTCAGCTGTTTAATTTCAGCATTTTTGGAGCTGAGTGCACGCTGGATTTCCTGCGATTTAGCAACTTCGCTTTCTTCTAATTCTGATCTGAGAGTTGCAATGGTGTGCCGTAAAGAATCTATTTCTTTTTGCTTTCCGCTTTCCGCTTCCTGTATTTTATTTTGAGCTTCAGCTTGGCTCCTTTCTAGATTATTTCTTACACTTGAAAGAGAGGAACGGAGTTGGCGAATTTCTTGAGTGCTTGCACGCTTTTCATTTTGTATCGCGTCCTGAATTTTGGATTCAAAAGAATCAATTTCTTCTCTTAATAAATTGATGGTGTCGTGAAGAGAGGAGACTTCCTGGGAATGAGAGAGAGAATTTTTTTGAATCTTCTCCTGGTGCCTGATGTTACTCAAATCAAGCCTTTCACGGCTCTTTTGCAAAGAATCCTTTAGCAATTTATTTTGTAAGTTTGCTTCAGCAACAGCTTTTTGAATTTCTTCTTGTTTCGATGCCTTGGATTCTTCCAGGGCGCTTCTTAAGTTCTCGATGGTTTCTTGAAGCGATTTGGATTCCAATTTCCCGGAAGAAATAATTTTTCCAATCTCTTGTTCTTTACGGAATTCGATTCGGTTGATTTTTTCACGCAGCTTGGCGGATAGTTCTTGCAATCTAATGATCTCGCCCTGATTTCGTTGGGAGACCTTTTGCTCAATCGAGGCCAATTCATTGTCCTTCGATTCCAATTCCTCCCGCAAAGAGGAAACCAACTCTTGTAATCCTAAAATTTCATTTGCGTGAAGTGCCTTTGTCTTTTGAGCAGTGTCTTTGACCTCTTCTTTGGAAAAATCTAATCTATTTCTTAGCTCTTCGATCAGGGAAGTTAGGCACTTATGTTCAGCTATATATTTTTTGTCTAGTTGTTGCTGTTCGTGCTGATGTTGGGTCTGAAGCTGTTCATAATCATCCCGCAATCTTAAAATAACTCCATGCAGGCTAGACTCCCTGTTTTTATGGTTTTCCTCCAATGATTGGATCTCCGAATCATGCAAATCCAAGTTGAGCTCTAGTTGTTCACGAAGAGAGCTTATTGTTTGCTTCAAGAAATTTAATTCGCGTTCAAGCGAATTAGTCTCGGAAGGGGGTAGAAGAGACATAATTTGTTTTTGTCAAAAAAAGATACACCTGTAAATAAGAACCTTGCCGTTAATATGAATGTTGCCTAGGCAAGTTATGAAAGAGAAAAGTATGCCTCTAATAACATTCATAGCTGTATTTCTTACCTTTCTTGCATCTTCCTGTTCAGAAACCTCTATTTCTACTTCTCGTGATGCTGAAGAAGGGGGAGATAATATTGATTTTACATCACTTATAGTTAGCCAGACAGGAGGATCTAAAAGTCTTGCGGCATTTCTGGATAGCGGTGATGAAGTTGAAGCAATTGATGTTTTAGATGGAGCTCAGTACGCTGATGTAACGAATGAGGAGGGCCCTAATGCAATCAAAACAACCGACCACACTATTGAAAAAAATTCTGTGGAGAATGAAGTGGACCTTGATTTGCCTACCGCCATGTTGCCGGCTTCATCCTTTAACCTGACAGAACTTCAGCAAGGCAATGACATCTCTGCAAAAAATGATTTAAGTTTGGAAGAACTAAAAAAAATAAATCTTCGCAAGGACCAGACGATTGCTTCGTTAACCCGTTTAAACGAGGAGCTAATTTTCGAAATCCAACGATTGAGGTCGAGTGATCCAAGAAGTCCTGAAACCCTTGTCCAGAGCGAGCCTAGGTATACTTCCAATCAGAGCGGCCAACTCCAAAAATTACAAGACGAGATCGCCTTGCATAAATCAAGCCTGATCCAAAAATCTCACGAAATTAATGGTTTGCGGATTGAGAGCAATAGGTTTCAAAATGGCATCGATTCGCTTCAACCCCGAGTTGATTCGATCCATAATAACGGTACCCAGAGGACTAATCAGTCCGGTCAAATCAACAACCGTTCCAATTCTGTTCCTCCAGGTCAACCCACTCCCACTTACATTTCGAGCATCTCGGAATTTTGCAGTCTTGAATTTGATGCTGTTGTTACTCTTTTAAATGGGAAAAATAAAGAAGTGTTTTACACAGAATTTTTTCTGATCTCGAAAAGTTTCCCAAACCTACTCTTTGATGAAGGCATTAACTTAAACGATTTCCCACAAGTGAACTCATTCGAAGAACTATGGGCCCAATCAAGGAAATCCCCATTTGCTTACACTGGTATTTATAAAAGAATTCGAAATGTTCTCTTAAAACAAGTAGAATTAGGTACTGGTTACCGGGTTCGAACAGACATAGACGGATTCGGAGAGTTCAAAAATTTACCCACTGGTTCATTTTATTTAGTCGGAACAGCACCAGTTGGGAAAACTGGTGCGGTGTGGAATGTGCCCGTCCGGCTCCGATCTGGAATCAATAAAACATCACTCACATTGGCTAATGCTAATTGGCGGGAATAGAATTAAGCTTTACTGAGTCCTAGATAAGGATAAGTTTTGAATTTCATTAATTATATATATGAGCACTGAACAATCGTCCGATAGTAAAAAGCTACAGTTAACCTTACAGCAGAAAATTGGCATTCTTTTGTCATTTTCAAAAGATAAAGTAGTCGAGCAGATCCAATGCGTCTGGTTTATCATCCTATACTTAATTGTCTTCCAGGTGCTTGTACTTGGGTTACCCATTGTCTATTCTTTGATGATCGCTGCCGGCATTATGATTGTCATCATCGGTCTTGCTTTCTTCATGGAAGGATTACGCTTGGGGCTCATGCCTCTCGGAGAAGCTCTTGGGTCGACTTTACCCAGAAAGAAGATTTTGGGTATTCCATGTCTTCCGACAAGTTTGGCATTCGGGTTTGTATTGGGTGCCTTTGCTACCTTTGCTGAACCCGCCATCGGAGTTTTACGTGCTGCTGGGTCTGGAGTTGATCCAACTTCCGCACCTCTGTTGTGGACTATTTTAAATACCGGGGCTGGACTTCTGGTAAATTGTGTGGGTGTAGGAGTTGGAATTGCGGTTCTTTTAGGTGTCCTTCGCTTTTACAAAGGTTGGTCTCTTAAACCTTTCATCTATGTAGGAGTTATTGTTCTTTCTTGCATTACCCTTTACATGCAGTTTTCGGATGACAGGCTCAAACATGTATTAGGTTTGGCGTGGGATTGTGGTGCTGTTACCACAGGACCGGTTACAGTTCCCCTTGTTTTAGCTCTTGGGATAGGAGTTTGCAGGATCGTTTCTACAGGAGGTTCAAGCAATACAGGGTTTGGGGTTGTTACCCTTGCATCGCTATTCCCGATTCTAGCAGTCATGTGTTATGCACTTTATTTATTCAAAACGGATAATTATTACTTTGCTTCAGAATCCACTGCTGAATGGCACATAAAAGCAGGTGAATATGGGAAAAATTACCCCATTGATCTGCAAAAATTTGGAGACCTAAATGCTCAATCCAAGATCGATTCGGCTTCAGGTGTTGGAGAAGCGGAGTTGTCCTGGTCCTTATCTGTAGAAGAGAGGAAAATGGTACAAACCTACCTTAATGAGAACAAATCTCTTCCTGAGGGTTATACGCTAAAGACAAAAGTTGCGGAAGGAGTTATTGTGCCTGACAGTCTATCTAATGGGGAACGGGAAAATGTACTCGTGCAAGGTGCAAAACTTTATGTTGTTCGTGAAGGTTATAAAGCACCGGATGATGTTTGGAATCCAGATGCAGACATTGCCACCGCATTTACTAATAAATTTGATTTTTTCCCCAACACATTTAAGCCCCAGGAAATTGACAAAAATAACAACGGGAAGGCTGACCCTGGCGAAGACTTTTACAGCATTGAGCCTGATGGTTCTATAAATTATTCCAAAACTGACGGTATTCTCTCTGGTCCCGATCAAGATCGTGGTGCCTTGGAGGGTGCAATTTGGGCAATTGTTCCGTTGTGCTCGATTCTTTTATTCGTTTTAATCATAGGGCTAAGGCAAAAGCCCAAACATATGGATGAGTTGGTCATCGGAATTCTTTGTGCTGTTATCGGTATGTGCTTGTTCAACCTGGGCATTGCCCTTGGTTTAACACCACTTGGTGAACAACTCGGTGGAAATGTTGTTTCCAGCTTCGCACCTATTCAGCCATGGCAATCAGAAGGTTTTATTGATCCTATCTTTCAATCATCTACCGTTGGTAAGTGTCTTGCTATATTGTTTGGCTTTATATTGGGATACGGAGCTACACTGGCAGAACCTGCTCTTAATGCGCTCGGTTCTACAGTTGAGAAGATTACAGTTGGGGCTTTTAAGAAAAATTTACTCATGCAAGCCGTTGCTACAGGAGTTGCGTTAGGAATTGCGACTGGTGTTGCTAAAATTGCATTCAATTTGGAACTCTGGTATTTACTCATACCTCCTTACACACTGTTGCTTATTCTCACATTTATATCTAGTGAGGATTTTGTGAATTTTGGTTGGGATAGTGCAGGGGTTACGACAGGACCAATCACGGTGCCTCTGGTTTTAGCAATGGGTCTTGGTATTGGGGCCAAAACTGGAGCGATAGACGGATTTGGTGTACTTTCACTTGCTTCAGTTGGGCCAATTATAACAGTTCTTACCGTTGGTCTACTTGTTAGGAAAAAACCCAAAGATACTCCACCTGTTGAACACCAAATGGAGACTGCATAAATGAATAAATTAGAATCTATCAATCATGTCTCTTTGGTGAACTTAATCTTACCCAAAGATTCATTATCTACCGTATCTTCAGAGCTTAAAAAAGCCGGAGCCAAAGGAATCTTTCATGTTGCTGCCAGAGGATCAATAATCAATGGCGGTAGCTTTTTATCAAAGATGTTCCCTCCTCCAGCACCTGAACAATCTCTGGTTCAAGTTTTGGTACCAAACTCTGTTAAGCAGCGTATTTCCGAGGTGGCAATTTCATCTGGACGGCTTGACCGAGTTGGTTCCGGGGCAATTTTCTCCATCTCCTGTGATAAAGCTTTTTGTTCCCAGAACTTCCCTTTAACAGATGGAGTTGAGGGTGATGTAGTAGCAAATGATTTGGTTACCATGGAAGCAATCTGCTGCATTTGTGAGAAAGGGGTGGCGGAAGATATTGCTCAAGCGGCCTTATCTGCTGGAGCTGCTGGTCCAACCGTAACCTTTGGAGAAGGCGGGGGCATTCGTGACAAGATTCCTTTATTACGCATGACCAAGGGACCTGAAAAAGAGTTTGTTTGGTGTGTTGTGGATCGTTCTGAATCAAGCGAAGTTTTCACTAGCATGGCAAGGGCAGGCAGAATTACCGAGCCTGGTAGAGGCTTTATGTATTCCATTCCAGTATCTGACGGGATTATCAATGTTAGTAGTACTGTCTCCAATTCATCGCATGGAGCTTCAATGGAACAAGTCATTGCTGCTCTTGATGAAATCAAGGGAGGAAAAGATTGGAGAATTAGTGGTGAAAGCAAATCTTCCTCATTAAATACCACAATCTTACAGGATTTAGTCGGATTGTATTGTATTGTACCTAGAGATTATTACTCAGAGGTTTATGATTCAATATTGGATGCAGGTGCACCAGGTGTTAGTACTAATTTTGGAGTTATGGCAGATCAGTCTGGTTCAGGCGAAGATTCTTGCAATGAAGAATGGGCTCTTGTTTACACTTCTCTTGCACCATCAGCTGTTGAAAACGTCATGAATCAAGTGACCGCTAAAATAGAACATATCGGTCTGGACCGTTTCGCGTTTTACACCCTACCAATACCTCGAGCCTTAACTTATTTGGGAGGCTGATAGGAGAGTTGGCACCTTTTCATTTTTCAAAGAACTGAACAGAAGACCATTCACCCAAGTGTTTTAAGCTATATTCCAGGGGTGTATCCAATCCGAACCGCTTGAATGCCTGAATAACCTGATCAATCTCTTTGGATAATATTCCAGACAGAATAATGGTTGTACCCTTGTGGGTAAGTTGAAATATTCTTTCTGCACAGGAAATCAGAATATCCGCCTGTATGTTGGCAACAACACAGTCGAATGTTCCTAGTGATTTATCTATATCATATAGATTTGAAGTTTTGAAAATGACTTTCTGGTCTAATTGATTTAAAAGTGCATTATCCTTAGAGATTCGTACCGCGTCTTGATCGTTATCAATTCCCAAAATATTTTTATAGCCAAGCAAGCAGGCAGAGAGGGAAAGAATACCAGAACCGCAGCCCAAGTCTATCATGCTATGAGAATTTTGGCTTGAAAGTTCTTTTTCAATTAAAAACTCCAAACACATTCGGGTTGATTCATGATTACCAGTGCCAAAGGCCATACCAGGATCAAGAAAAAGAGATAAGTTGTTGGTAGGAACTTTGTAGCTATCTTTAAGCCACACTGGAATTAAATGAAAATGGTGGTAACTCCATGGAATGAAATGGTCCTTGTATGATTCATTCCAATCCTTGTTATCCATGGTTGTGTCTGAAAAACAAAAATTAACTAATGCCCCAATACCATTAATTATGTTAGCTTTATGTAAGAGCATGTCTTCCTTTGACGAAAATACCCCGACCAAAAGACCCTCACCTGTTAGGCGATTTTCTTCTAGGAACCAATTAGTAGGGGCATTTTCAAATAGAAATCCATCCACATAATCTGTAAGATCTGAGGGAATGGGGGAGGATAATTTGTACAAACAATTATTCACAAGGTTTCATGCCTTGGGAGATTTCTGCAACCACTGAAGGTAAAAGCATATGTTCTGCGGCCTGTACTTTTGCGGTTACGGATTCCAAAGTATCTGAGGTCATAACTCGAACGGGTGCCTGAGCAATAATTTCCCCGCAATCCAGGTCGGGAGATACCCAATGCACGGTACAACCAGTAATCTTTACCCCTGCATCCCAAGCTTGTTTAACCGCATTAAGACCTCGAAAGCATGGTAATAAACTTGGATGCAAATTAATGATTCGAGAATCAAAAGCCTCTATAAATTGTTTACTTAAAACTCTCATAAATCCAGCTAAAACAATTAGATCGGGATTAAGGTTTTTTATCTCATCAATCCAACTTTTGTCTTTTTCGGCATTTAGCCGATCATAAGGGCCTAAATATAATCCAGGAATATCCGCTCCTTTTGCAATATCTAAGATTCCGCTATTTGGGTTGTCAGAGAAAACTCCAATTATTTCTGTGGTATTTAACAACCCGCTGGCAAAAGCATCTAAAAGTGAATAGCAGTTTGTTCCCTTTCCCGAACCCATGATAACGGTTCTCATAAATCAGTCATTTCTATCTATTAAGTACTTTGGATGTGGTTGATTATTTTAGTGGTACTAAAACCTTCAAGGAGAGAAACAAAATGAATTTCTGTTCCAACCTTATCTAAAGATATCTTTTCGTCCTGATTCAAATTATTTAAAGAATAATCGCCTGATTTTGCGTAAAAATCAGGCTTCAACTGCAAGATCTCTTTTGCAAGATTAGAGCCCTCAAAGATAAAAACCAAAGAAACAAACTTTAACGAACAAAGCATGTATGCTCTTTCCATAACCGAGTAAATCGGGCGAGTCGGCCCCTTGAGAGATTTTACACTGGAGTCGGAATTGAGGGCCACCCAAAGCTCGTCGCCCAATTCAGATGCTTTTTCTAATGAATATACATGTCCGGCATGTAAAAGATCGAAGCATCCATTTGTTAGAACAAGTGTTTTGTTTTCAGATAACAAAGCCTTTCTTTTGTCACATGCATCGGTCAGGGTACTTACACCTTTAGAAAAGCTCGGAAGGGAGTTCATCTTCAGCTATCTGCCTCAAAAAAACGCTTGGCCTTTTTAAGGATACTCGAATCATCACCAATATCTTTGTCCCCGCAAGATACCCCAAAATCAACAAGCTTTTGTTTCTGTTCTTTGTTAAGATTGGTGGGTACATCTATGATTGTTTTTACATAAAGATCACCTTTATTTGCTGGAGATCGTAAATGAGGCATCCCCTTGTCCCGAATTCGAAATGTCTTATTGCATGGGGTCCCAGCAGGTATTTTTAGGGTCACTTTCCCATCCAAGGTGGGAGCTTCAACCGTTCCGCCAAGGGTTGCTAAAGTAAATGGGATATAGAGTTCATGGAAAAGATCATCCTCGTCGCGTTCAAATACCTTATGAGGTGTCACTTGGACATCCACATATAAATCACCAAAAGGTCCATTTAAAGGTCCTGCATCTCCTCTCCCTCTCGAGCATAATCTGGAGTTGTCATTAATTCCCGCAGGAATCTTGACTTTAACGGAGTCGCTACTTTTAGAGCGCCCTTGACCATTACAGGATGAACATGGGTTATCAATTGTGATACCGGAGCCATTACAGGTCGGACATTTCCTTCTTATACTTATAAAGCCTTGATTTGATGCGACCTGCCCGACACCTCCACATGTATGGCACATTGTTTTGGAAGATTTGTCTGACGAGCCAGATCCATCACATGGAGAGCATTCGGTATGGCGTGAATATTTGATTTCTTTTTCCACGCCTTTTGCGGCCTGCTCAAGGGTAATAGAAACGGTTACCCGAAGATCATTACCCCTAATCCCATCTGAAGCGTTGCTTGAAGAACTGCCACCAAAAAAATCCTCGAATATGCTACCAAATCCACCGCCTCCGCTACCACCAAAAACATCTCTAAACAAGTCAAAGGGATCAACTCCCCCAGATGTGTGACCACCGCGAAAAGCATCATGACCAAATTGATCGTATTTTGCCCTTTTCTCGGGATCTTTTAAAACATCAAAAGCAGCAGATATTTCCTTAAATTTTTCTTCTGCTTCTTTATTGCCAGGATTTTTATCCGGATGGTATTGAACCGCTAATTTTCGGTATGCTTTCTTAATTTCTGAATCAGAAGCATCTCTGCTAACACCTAAAGTCTGATAGAAGTCGTTGGCTGCCATAATTTAATGATACGATAAGTTTTAAATCTCTGTTAATTTCCATTTCTAAGAAGCCGCATTCGTCGATTCTTTTTGGGAGACAATAACAGAGGCGGGTCGGATTAAATGATCTTTGAGCCGGTAACCCGTACGAATGACCCTCAATACTATGTCTTCCTTATCGCCAATTTCATAACTGATTGCTTCATGTAATTTGGGATTAAAGTCTTCTCCAACCCCCTCTATGCAAACAAGTCCGTACTCTTCCAGCACATTTTGCATTTGATTGATGGCCATTTTGAACCCATTGACAATAGGTCCATCTGGATCAGCCTTTTCAGCTTCGTGCATGCCTATTTTAAATGCATCGATGGTCGGGAGCAGATCCTCCATTAGTTGTAAACGGGTTCGCTGAATCGCTTCTTCTCGATCGCGGATCGATCTTTTCTTTAAATTATCTAGGTCAGCAACTGTTCGTAAATACTTTGACTGGAGGCTTTCGTGTTTGCTGTATGCTTCTGTGAGTTGAGATTTCAGGCTCGATGGGCTTTCCTCCTGTCCATCATCATCATTCAAAATCTCGTTCTCAGGAGAGCTGTTTTGATTATTTTCCGAATTAATTAAATCTTCTTTCTTTTCCATGATTAAAGTTTTGAAACCAAAGGGATATGAGTAAATGCACCCTTGAAATACAGGTCAACATGAATGAGATAGGCATTGGTTGCCATTAGTTTTTGTTGGCAGGAAGGTAGAAATTATCAGTAACAATCAAATCACCAGCCTTTTTAATTGTTACTTTGCAACTTTTATTAAAAGGAGATAGCCCAAGCTCTCCTGGTGCTATCACGGTATTTCCTATCGATATTTCTGAGTTAATTGGATTTAGAATCATACACTGCTCATTTGATTGTTTTAACTCGAGATGTTGATCTTTTCTTGCTTTGAACTTCCTGATTCTAAAGTGCTTACAATCTGCGAGAATCTGCACAGGTAACGAGCCTTCACGGACTATTTTAGGTTCAAAACTCTGGAAATTTATACATGCAAGTGATTCTTTGATGTGAAGCAATCTAGGTAACCCATCGGTACCCTTTCTTCCCCAATCGTATACCCGATATGTTGTATCAGAATTTTGCTGAATTTCTAAAATAAGATTACCACCGTCAATGGCATGAATGCTCCCACTTTCAACCAAAATAGAATCTCCTGTTTGGGACTTAATTCGTTGGCAAACTGATTCTATCTTATCTTCTTCCAATGCCTGAATAAATGATTCTTTACTGGTTCCTTGCTTAAGCCCAATAAAAACTCCAGCATTTTCACTTGAATCGGCAATATACCAATTTTCTGTCTTGGGTTCTCCCTTGAGCGAAGTTGCTAGTTCTTCGGGTGGATGAACCTGCAAGCTTAACCTTTGCCTGCAATCTAGCCACTTTACTAATAGGGGAAAGCGTTGATCCTTTTTCCATCCTGGTCCCATTATTTCGGGATGTTTTGAGCGAAGTAAGTCCCGAATGGTCAGTTTGCCATTTTCAGGATATGTTACACTCGATTGAAAATCCTTTCTGTCGACAATATCCCATGATTCACCGACATCTATCCCCTGAGGGATTGCTCGATCTAATTTTGTATGAAGGAACTGCCCCCCCCAAACTCTTTCAAAATAATGAGGTTCAAACTTGAAAATCATCGCCATTGCAGTTTCTATAGACGGTTATGGGTGGAGATTATAATTTATCGTGTTTAAGCTTTATTTAAGCTAGTGGCAAACGTATCTGAGAAGAATAAACAAGGGAGCGGGTTGTCGCAACTTTCTGTACCCCGTAAGACGGGTTGGGCAATTATTTTTGCCCTTGTTTCGGTATTTATCTTGTTGGCTTTGATTGATTACGACCCTTCTAATTTTCATAGCTTCCCTCCAGAGGGAACTCCACCTCTCCTTGGGAAAACTGGAAATATTATTGCAAGGTATGCTTTCGCATATTTTGGAATTTCGGCGTGGTTTCTGCCATGGTTTTTTGGTGTTTGTTCCTGGCTACTACTATCAACGTTTAGAAAAGAACAAAAACTTCAAAAGTTGGTACCTCTTCCATTCGTGTTAATTTCAGTTTCTTTAATGGCCAACCTCAAGGACTACTCTGCCATAATCGCAAAAGAAAAACCCCTGTTCGATCAACTTACCTTTGAGCATGGTGCTGGTGGTTCACTTGGGGCATGGTTATATTCTGGACTTCCTTTGTTTGGCGGGGTTGAACACTTTTCTGGAGGGCTTCTTAGAATTTGGATAGGAGAAGCGGGTACATGGCTGCTTGCAATTATTGTTCTGGCATCTTCCCTGGCATTGCATTTCTCATTCGGGTCGGAAAAGTTTTGCGGAATACTGTCATTCATTTCCGGATTAGCAGGTAGTTTTAAAAAGAAAAAAGTAAAAGAAAATATTCCTCAAAAACCTAGTGAGGAAAAAGTTCCACCAACTGCTAGGGATAAGAGATTCTGGAAATTTATTTTACCTCAGGCAAAAAATAATCAGCAAGATCCATTATTTGGTGATGTTTCCCAGCAGGAAAAAGAGTTCAAGGATGTTGCAAACAATCTTACCTCACCCAAGGTGCCGTCTAAGCCAACAGAAAAAAATATAGCCTCTTCTTTTAAAGAACCAGCAAAAGAATCCGATGAAGTAGAAAATTTGAATCAAAATTTAACGGGCGCTCAAAACGAAGAAAGTTTAAAAAGTTTTGAGAAAGTGTCTGTCGACGATGGATTTAAAGTAGTCAGGGCAGAAAAAACGGAAAAAGCCACTGATCTTTTCCCTGAGCGAAAAGGAGATTATCACTTTCCCACCCTAGATTTATTAATGGAACCTCCTGAGGTAATTTCAGGAGCCGATGAGGATCACATGATTAAAGCCAAAAGGCTAAAAGAGACTTTAGCTGAGTTTAAAATTGATGTGGAATTAGGAGAAGTCCACACCGGGCCAGTAATTACTCGATATGATATTCACCCCGCAGCCGGTGTCCGGGTCGAAAAGATTGCCAACCTAGACAAAAATCTAGCCATGGCACTACGGGCTGATAGTGTGCGTATCTTAGCCCCTGTTCCAGGGAAAGGGTGTGTAGGCGTAGAGGTTCCAAACGAATTTGCCGCGCCTGTTTGTTTAAAGGAAATCCTACAGTCTAAAGCTTGGGCGGATGCCAACGCAGAGATTCCCATTGTCTTAGGCAAAGAAGCAAGCGGAAGACCATTGGTGGCAGACCTTACCAAAATGCCTCACCTCTTAGTTGCAGGATCAACTGGTTCTGGAAAGACAGTTTGTATTAATGCTATCATTGCTTCGTTGTGTTATCACTCCAGTCCAGAGGATGTTAGGTTTATTATGGTGGATCCCAAAATTGTGGAAATGAAAGTCTACAATGATTTACCACACATGCTTATACCTGTTGTCACAGAACCTAAAAAAGTACCTGGTGCTCTAAAGTGGCTTTTAGTTGAGATGGAGAGAAGATACCAAATTTTCTCTAAGATTGGAGTTAGAAACATTGCAGGGTTCAACGCTAAAATTCTTAAGGATAAGGAAGAAAAAGAAAAAGCTCTGTTGCTTGATGCAGAAATGACTGCGGAAGAGCGTGCAGCTCTCTCTTCTATTCAAGTGCCCCGCGATGATGATGCTCTTGAAATTCCTGAAAATAAATTACCATATATCGTTTGTATTATTGATGAGTTGGCCGACTTGATGATGGTTGCTCAAGCAGATGTAGAAACTGGGATTGCCCGGCTCGCCCAATTAGCCCGAGCTGCAGGAATTCATCTCATTATTGCAACACAAAGACCTTCAGTAAATGTGATAACTGGTGTAATCAAAGCAAATTTACCAAGTCGAATATCTTTCCGCGTTGCTTCTTACAGGGATAGTCAAACCATCTTAGATGGTAAGGGTGCAGAATCCTTAATTGGTAAAGGAGACATGCTGTTTATTCCCCCAGGTAGTGCTACATTTATGAGAGCTCAGGGGGCTTTTGTGAGTGATGAGGAAATTAATGGAATCGTCGACTATTTGAAGGTAAACGGACCTCCCCAAATTATTGAAGAAGTTCGTGACCAAATTGAATCTGCCGGTGAAGATGACATACTTGGTTCAAGTGATGAGGGAGATAATGAAGACCCTATGCTTAAAAAAGCTGTTGAAATTATCCGCACAACTAAAAGAGCATCGACCTCCAATCTTCAACGAAAGCTCAGTATCGGATATAATCGTGCCGCGAGAATTATGGATGAATTAGAAGAGAGGGGAGTAGTTGGGCCTGATTTACCAGGGCAGGGGAGAGAAATCCTCATGGATCTTTAATGCATTGAATTCTCCACTTGATCATCTTCAATTTTAGTGAAAATGTAATTTTTTAATATTTCCCACTATGGCCATTGGACAAAAACTTGAAGATGCGAGAAATCGAAAAGGAATCTCAATAAGAGAAGCCTCTGAATCCACTAAAATTCGAGGTGATTTCCTAACTGCATTCGAAGCGGGGAATTTTGATTTAAATTTACCAGAGGTTTATCTACGTGGATTCATCCGAGTGTATGCCCGTTTTCTTGGTATAGATCCTGAATCTGCTGTGGCTGATTTAAACATAGAGATTGGTTCAGGGAAAAACAAGAACCTCAAAAAATCTATTGGAAAAATTAGCGGAACTGAGCCAATAGAAAATACCAAAGATAATACCCCGGCAGATAGTTCTAGAATTACTGGCTCAAATCTTTCAGTACCCAACAGCTCCTTAAAGCCTTATGTATTTATTGGAATTATTAGTTCTGTGGTCGTGCTTTTAGCAATCATTCTAATAGTCATATTTTCTTCGGAAGAGCAAGACCCCGAAACGGCTAACAATAATAATGCTACACAAAATTCAGTTCGAGAAACCAAAGCTATTCCCGACAATACATCGATTGGAGGTTCAAATACAGAAAACAGTTTTAGTGACGATAATGCTGTGGAATCTATCCTTAGGCTTGCTGCCATTGGACCGATAGAAAGATTAATTATCAGTGACGAAGGTAAGTCCCCCAAGATTTTTCACGAATTTAAAACGGTAGAGACTGGTTGGGAAAAAGTAATCCCTTTCACCAAGGGCTTCCGCTGCTACAGTTCATCCTTACAGCATGTAAGGTTTGCAGTTAATGATGGAATTGAGAAACAGGTAAACGGTCAGGGCGCAGGTAACTTCAGTTGGTTTACTGAATAATTTATGACGCTACTGAAACTGCGGAATACTTAATAAACCAATACCAATTTTTACCCTTAAGCAAAGCAGAGAATTGTACAGGGATACGATCTCCTGATTTGTGCAGTAATTTGATATTGAGGTCTAAAATATTCTTATCTTTCAGGATCTTAGTTGTTCCATCTTGTGCTATGTAGGCATCCTCCGGAGCAACAAAATCAAGAAATGGTCGATCTCTAAGATCTGCTGGTGCATGACCAAGAAGTTCTGACAGATGATTGGTATTTCCGTGAAATCTCAGTTCCCCATCTATTAATTCAATGATGCCAGAATATTCAGCAAGTTGGGTCAAGCGGTCTAGGGAAAAATGCCTTTCAGGAGTGTATACAGATCCTTCTTGGGCAAAATGACTATTCTGGAAATGCTTAGGTGTTAGGTTTGCCCTCTTCTTAAAGGCACGATGGAAATAGTGAACACTTTCAAATCCGCAAGCCTCCGAGACCTTCTTTACGCTAACCTTGGAGCTTGAAAGCATTTTTTTGGCCTGATCAATGCGAGTTTGAATGAGATCTTCTGTCGGACTGATTTTGAAACTAGATTTGTAAAGAGATGCAAACCTGCTGGTACTAAGCTTCATCTTTGCCGCCATGTCTTCAATTTTCCATGGTTTTGAGAAACTTTCATGAATTTCAGATCTCAAGTCACGGAGTTTTTGAGCATGATCCGGAAGGGTTTCGGTAAAATCATGATTACATAACCGGAAAGTCTTACTCAAAAGCTCAAGAATATGAGCGAGGACAATGCTTTGCCAGTTAGTGCTTTGTGTAGTTGATTCGAGGTTAATTTTAGTAAAAATACTGTCTGTAAAATGAACCTGAAGAGGATTCAGAAGTACATTTTTCTCGATATTTGATATTGTAATGAGCTTAGAAGCAATAGATCCCCTGAAAGATAATGAGCTGTAAGAAAGCGAATAATTTCCAATAGGCTTAATTTCTAATTGTAAACCTGGTTCTCGGAGGAACACAGCTCCCGATGATGCGTCAAAAGCTAAATCATTAGCCTCAACGGATGCTTTGTTGTGGAAAACAATAAAATTAAAGTCTTTATTGGATGAAGAAAAGACTTGTTCTTTAGTGCAATTACAGGAGATTTTTACAATTTTTAGAATACTCATAGGGGCAATTCACCTTAAAAAAGCACAGATTTACACAATTAAACAAGCAAAATTTTAGTTTTTAAAAAATTTATTGATCTGCATTAGGATCAACGCACTTTGGGCCTTTGAGTGCCTCTTTTTGGCCAACCAACTGTGGGTAATCTTCAGCTTTTTCGTTCAACTCAATCCATTCCTGAAGTTCTTCAGGGACATCCATATCTGGATAAATTGCTTCAACCGGACATTCATCCATGCAAGCATTGCAGTCAATACAAGTCTCGGGATTTATGTAAAGACGGTCTGGAAGTTCGTGAAACGCATCTACGGGACAAACCGAAACACAGCTGGTGAACTTACAATCTACACATTTCTCAGTAACGACATAACTCATGGGTTTATATATATATTGGAATTTTAGAAAAACCTTACAGGTGATGAATTTTCTTCAGCCATACGACGATGCTCCTCATCTGAGCAAGCAGAATCGATCGGAGAGCTAGGATTTTCATCATTAGATTCCACGAGGTTGTTAGTGAGCAAATAGTTTTCAACTTCCTCACCGCTGACATCAGCAAGCATCACTCCGTCAATTTCGACACATGGCTGGTTTGTTTGTCCTGTTTTTTCAACCATTTCAGCAAACAATTCCTGATTGTTTATGATGTCCAAGTCTTCAAAGGCCAATGAGTATTTGCTCATGATTGCACGAACGCCCATACTCCATCCACATTGTGGTTTTAGGTAAGCTTTAATTTTCATGTACACCATTTAGCACTAAGTACTTGGAATCGCAAATCAGATTTTCTTGGTGAATTACCAGAAGGAATCTCGTGATTCGGATTGATCTAAGCAAAAATTTTCGGCTTAGTGCGGAAAAGATTTAAAATTATTGAGGATGCGTGTAGGTGCCAGTCCTTCTTCCTTGACCGTATATGTGCATGGCGCAGAATAATTCTTCCTTTTTGATATTCTTTGGCATCGATATAACTTTACTGAACATGACACTTCCCCATAAACAAGGCTTATATGACCCGCAGTTTGAGCACGACAACTGCGGTATTGGATTGATTGTAGACATGAAGGGTCGAAAGTCCCACGATATTGTCAAGGGTGCTCTAGAGATTTGCGTGAATCTGGATCATCGTGGAGGTTGTGGTTGTGATCCAATTACCGGAGATGGTGCCGGAATTTTCATTCAAACACCCCATAAGTTTTTCAAGAAAGTTATTTCACAAGATCTAGATTGCGATTTACCCGAAGCTGGGGACTATGGCGTGGCCTTTCTTTTTCTTTCTCCTGAGGCGAGCCGTCGATCGAACGAAAAATCTGTGGTTGAAGAGGTTTTGGCTGAAGAGAATCTTACCCTGATTGGATGGAGAAAGGTTCCTGTAAGAAGCCAAATTCTAGGAAAAGCTTCCGCCGCGTGTGAACCTGTGATGGAGCAATTATTTGTTCATAGACCCGCAAATGTTGAGCGAGGCTTAGACTTTGAAAGAAAATTATACCTTGCCCGCCGAATTATCAGTCATCGATTAAGGTACGCTGAAGGGTATCATGATGTTGATTTTCATGCCTGTTGTTTCTCATCTCGGACACTCATTTACAAAGGAATGCTCACCACTCAACAATTGGGTGAATACTTTCCTGATTTAAGTGATCCTGATATGGAATCAGCCCTTGCCCTTACACATTCGAGGTTTTCGACAAATACATTCCCAAGTTGGCCTCGAGCACAACCCTTTAGGTACATATGCCACAATGGCGAAATTAATACAGTTCGAGGTAACGAAAACTGGCTTTATGCCAGACAAATGCAGCTAGCAAGCGAGGTGTTTGGTGAAGACGTTTCCAAACTGTTTCCAATCATTCGAGCAGATGGCTCAGACTCCCAAAAGTTTGACAATTGTTTGGAGTTTTTAACTCTTTCTGGACGTAGCTTAGCACACTCCATGATGATGATGATTCCTGAACCATGGGAAAAGCATCAGAGTATGGAAACCTACAAGAGAGACTTTTATGAATTCCATGCGTGCATGATGGAACCGTGGGATGGTCCTGCATCGATTGCCTTTTCCGATGGTGTTCAAGTTGGTGCGGTTCTGGACCGCAATGGGTTGCGGCCTTCTCGGTATTACGTTACCTCTGACGATCGTGTGGTGTTGGCCTCCGAGGTAGGAGTCTTATCTTCAATTCCATCGGACACGGTGGTTAAAAAGGGAAGATTGGAGCCTGGAAGGATGTTTTTGGTAGATATGGAAGAGGGGAGGATCATCGATGATGCCGAACTGAAGCAAAAAATCGCTCAGCTAGAACCTTATGGTGATTGGTTAAAGAACTCGTTAATCGATTCGAAGAATTTGCCCGAAGCTGCCTCTTCTGTTGAAGATGATTTCGACACCCTTTTATCCAGGCAAAAAGCATTTGGATATTCTTTTGAGGATTTGCGCCTCTTAATAGGTCCTAGTGCAGATTCGGGTAAACAACCTCTCGGGTCGATGGGCAATGATTCTCCGCTGGCGGTTTTATCAGACAAGCCACAGCTCCTGTACAATTACTTTAAACAACTGTTTGCCCAAGTGACCAATCCTCCCATTGATCCTATCCGTGAAGAGATTGTTACGGCATCTGTTACATTTATTGGTTCTGAGGGGAATTTAACGAAACCAAGCCCTAAAAATTCTCGGCTGATAAAGTTTGAAAGTCCGCTTGTTGATGATCGGGTAATCCGTCAACTTCAGGGGGATTTGCCAGAGGGTTTTAAATCTGTCACCCTTCCATCAACTTTTCTCACAGATTCAGGAACCGATCCTGAAGCATCCTTACAAATTGCACTTGAAGAATTATTCGCAAAAGCAGATTCGGCTATTCGAGAAGGTGTAAATCTCCTGGTTATTTCCGATCGAGAGGTTTCGAAAAATCGAGCTTCAATTCCTTGCTTGCTTGGTTGTGCTGGCTTGCACCATCACTTGATACGTCAGGGAACAAGAACAAAAGTTTCTATCATTATTGAATCTGGAGAACCCCGGGAAGTTCAACACTTTGCTCTCCTGCTGGGATATGGTGCTGACCTTATCAACCCATATCTGGCATTAGAGACTGTTCGCAACCTTATTCACACTGGCGACTTGCAGGGTAATCCTGAGAAGGCATGTCTCAATTTTTTAAAAGCAAACTTGAATGGAGTCATCAAAACCATGTCCAAGATGGGGATTTCAACGATTGCATCATACAGAGGCGCCCAAATCTTTGAAGCGATTGGGTTAAATCATGAAATCATCAACACATATTTTAGCCAAACTCCATCACGCGTGGAAGGAATCGGATTAGATAGTATTGCCAAAGAAGCTGTTGAACGGCATCGATTCGGATTCGCCGATCGTACAGACAATCGTGCATCTAATTTAGATCCAGGCGGAGTCTACCAATGGCGTGCAAATGGAGAGAGGCATCTATTCAATCCAACCACCATCCATAAACTTCAAAAGGCCACCAGGTTGGGGGATTATGCTGTATTCCGAGAATATTCCAATGCGGTAAATGATCAATCCCGTGAATTATTTACTTTGCGGGGTCTAATGGACTTTATCACGGACTCCACCGAATCCATTCCCCTAGATGAGGTTGAGCCTGCAAGTGAGATTGTTAAACGTTTTAAAACTGGTGCAATGTCATATGGGTCCATTTCTCGGGAAGCACATGAAAGCTTGGCTATTGCCATGAATCGTCTGGGGGGTAAATCCAATACCGGCGAGGGTGGAGAAGATATTGAACGTTTTTCGCCAGATGAAAATGGGGACTCGAGAAGGTCTGCTATCAAACAGGTTGCAAGTGGAAGATTTGGGGTAACCAGCTTTTATCTGATCAATTCGGATGAAATCCAAATCAAAATTGTTCAAGGCGCAAAACCGGGAGAAGGAGGAGAATTACCTGGTCATAAAGTTTTGCCACCTATTGCAAAAACCCGTGGAACCACACCCGGTGTAGGCTTAATATCCCCACCACCACACCACGACATTTATTCCATAGAAGATCTTGCTGAGCTAATTCATGACCTAAAAAATGCAAACCATAGGGCTCGAATTAATGTAAAGTTGGTTTCAGAGGTAGGAGTAGGCACGGTTGCGGCAGGAGTAGCTAAGGCTAAGGCAGATGTTATTCTCATCTCCGGATATGATGGAGGAACAGGGGCATCACCTCGATCTTCCATCCAGCATGCAGGGTCACCATGGGAATTGGGTTTAGCTGAAACCAATCAAACCTTGTTGCTTAATGATTTGCGCAGCCGAGTAGTTCTAGAAACCGATGGTCAGCTGAAGACCGGTAGAGATGTTGCGATTGCCTGTTTGCTTGGTGCTGAAGAATTTGGCTTTGCCACAGCCCCGCTCATTACCCTTGGCTGCCTTATGATGCGCGTCTGCCACAAAAATACCTGTCCTGTTGGGATAGCAACCCAAGACCCAAGACTCAGGGCTAAATTTGCTGGTGGAGCAGATGCAGTTGTTAACTTTATGAATTTTGTGGCAGAGGAATTGCGGGAAACCATGGCATCTCTAGGATTTCGTACAATCAACGAAATGGTTGGTCGTGTGGATAGACTAGAGCTTCGCCAAGCGATTGATCATTGGAAAGCCAAGGGCTTGGACTATTCTGGCATTCTACACCGACCCAATGTAGGCAAGGAAGTGGGTACATACTGCCAACAAAAACAGGACCACCTCCTAGATCAATGCTTGGATAATCGGGAAATTTTAAAACAGGCACAACCTGCAATTGCTGAAGGTCAGCCCGTTTCAATTAATCTTCCTGTTATTAATACCGATCGGGTTGTTGGTACTATTACGGGTGCAGAAATTTCCAGAAAACATGGACCTGATGGACTTCCAGAAGACACCGTTTCAATCAATCTTACTGGTTCTGCCGGTCAAAGCCTTGGCGCATTTTGTCCAAGGGGAATGACATTCCGTGTAATCGGTGATACCAATGATTATTTGGGCAAGGGGCTTTCTGGCGGGAAAATCATTGTGCATCCCCCTCGCAATTCTCCGTTTCTTGCCCATGAAAATATTATTGCTGGAAATGTATGTTTCTACGGGGCAACTGCTGGGAAAGCCTTTGTTTCTGGAGTAGTAGGCGAACGCTTTTGTGTGCGGAACTCTGGGGTACATGCAGTTGTGGAAGGAGTGGGGGACCATGGCTGTGAGTACATGACAGGCGGGCTGGTCCTATGCCTTGGGAAAACCGGAAGAAATTTTGGAGCAGGTATGTCAGGAGGGGTTGCCTATGTTTTCGACCAGGAAGGAGATTTTCTTACCAAGCGGCTTAATCCGGAAATGGTAAAGACTTATCCTCTTGTTGAGTGCGAGGATTCAGAAATTTCGGAGATTAAAAAATTAATCGAAACACATCTTGAACTCACTGGTTCTGTGCGTGCCAGCGAAATTCTTGATAACTGGAGCAGTGCAATTGAGAAATTCATCAAAGTAATGCCTGAGGACTACGAGAGGGTTTTATTCGCACTAAGAAAAGCTGAAGAACGCGGGCTCCAGGGAGATGAAGCAATCCAGGCGGCATTTGAAGAGAATGTTGCAGCAGGCCACTAATTTAAACAGAAATTCCTTTTATCATGGGAAAACCAACCGGATTTTTAGAACACGATAGACAAACCATTCCAGATCGGAAACCACTCGATCGAATTAAGGATTGGAAAGAGATTCACGAACCTTTCGACGAAAAGAAGATTTCCGAGCAAGGTGCAAGGTGTATGGATTGTGGAACCCCATATTGTCACACCGGCATGACCCTGAGCAATATGGCTAGTGGATGTCCGATCAATAATTTAATACCCGAATGGAATGATCTAGTCTACAAGGGTAAGTGGCGGGATGCATTGGACCGTTTACACAAGACCAATAACTTCCCAGAGTTCACCGGAAGAGTATGTCCAGCACCTTGTGAGGGCTCATGCGTGCTTGGCGTGATCGAACCTCCAGTGACGATCAAGAGCATTGAATGTTCTATCATAGACAAGGGATTTGCAGAAGGCTGGGTAACTCCCCAGCCACCATCCGAAAGATCCGGTAAAAAAGTTGCCGTTGTTGGCTCTGGACCAGCTGGTCTGGCTGCTGCCGATCAGCTTAACAAAGCCGGTCACTTAGTAACGGTTTATGAACGGGCCGACCGCATTGGTGGTCTTCTTCTTTACGGAATTCCAAATATGAAATTGGATAAAGAAATCGTTCAAAGAAGAGTGGACCTGATGGCAGCAGAAGGGGTTGAATTCATCGTCTCCACCGAAATCGGAAAAGATGTACCAGCAAAAAAATTAGTGGATGATTATGATTCGGTTATTCTTTGTTGTGGTGCGACGAATCCTAGGGATTTGCCCATTGAAGGAAGAAATCTCAAGGGTGTTCATTTTGCCATGGAGTTTTTAACTATTAACACCCAAGGATTATTAGAACTCAAAGATGTAACCAATTTTGAAACTGCTGCGAAGAACAAGGATGTCGTGGTTATTGGTGGAGGAGATACGGGTACTGATTGTGTGGGCACCTCGGTTCGACACGGTTGTAAAAGTGTGACTCAGTTAGAAATTATGCCTCGCCCGCCGGAGGAAAGAGCCATGGACAATCCTTGGCCTGAATGGCCAAAAGTTTATAAATTGGACTATGGCCAAGAAGAAGCAAAAGAAGTATTTGGTGAAGATCCTAGAAAATACCTTACGATGACCAAGAGGTTTATTGGTGATGGTGACGGCAATCTAAAAGGCTTGGTTATTTGCGATATTGAATGGCAACAAAATGACGGCAGATATTCCCCGGTGGAGGTTCCTGGAAGCGAGCAGGAAATACCGGCACAGGCAGCATTTTTGGCAATGGGTTTTTTGGGCCCCGAAGATACGATTGCTGAGGAATTGGGATTGAGCAGAGATTCCCGATCCAATGTGCAAGCAGAGTATGGAAAATTCGCCACCAATATTGACGGAGTATTTTCGGCAGGGGACATGAGGCGTGGACAATCTTTAGTTGTTTGGGCAATTAATGAGGGGCGGGCTGCTGCACGGGAGTGTGATCGTTACTTAATGGGGGAAACTTCACTTCCTTAATTACATTACCCAGTTGTGCAGGTAGTTTGCTTGGATCTTGAGGGTGTCCTTATCCCAGAAATTTGGATAGCTTTTGCGGAAAAAACAAAGATTGAAGATCTTAAACGTACTACCCGCGATGAGCCAGATTACGGAAAACTTATGGATTATCGTCTCGATATTCTCAACCAAAACGGCTTCACTTTGGCTGAAATTCAAGAGGTAATCGAAACACTGGACCCCCTTCCTGGGGCAATGGATTTTCTTCAAAAATTGAGAAATTCTCACGAATTAATTATCCTCTCTGACACCTTTCGGGAATTTGCCCTTCCATTGATGAGGAAACTTTCTCATCCCACCCTTTTCTGTCATGAGCTAGAGGTTAGCAATTCAGGAAAAATTGAAAAAGTAAAGTTACGGCTATCTGATCATAAAAGAAAATCTGTTCAGTACTTGCAGAAGTTAAATTTCGAAGTAATTGCTGCTGGAGATAGTTATAACGATCTAGGCATGTTGTTAGCTGCCGATCGGTGCAGCTTTTTTAACCCACCAGAATCACTTTTAGCAGAGTATCCAGATGTAATGGTTTCAAGGAATTATGAGTCGTTGTACAATTTTATACTGAACGGATAGCAGATCAAATGATAGAAATAATTGTAGGGACGAACCGGAGGAACAGTGCATCTGGTATCCTTGCCCAATGGTTGTGTGCTGAATACAACCAATTATCTGTTGAGGCACAGGTAATGGATCTGGTAGATCTGCCCCCCGAAACTTTTTCGCCGGATGCATATAAGGAAAAACCTCAGCAAGTTATCAAATTTACCGAAAGGGTGTTACGGGCAAAAGGGTTGGTTATGGTAACACCTGAGTATAATGGAAGCATGCCCGGTTCACTCAAACATTTCATTGATCTATTGCCCTTTCCGGAAAGCTTTGAGAACCGTCCGGTTTGCTATGTTGGGCTAGCCGCAGGTCAGTTTGGTGCCTTACGACCAGTCGAACATTTAATGCAGGTTTTTGGTTATCGGAATGCTCACAATTATCCTGCCCGGGTCTTTATTCCGTATTCTTTTAAAATAATTGATTCTGATCGAGGGGTCACGGATGATGCGGTTACGAATCGTCTTCGTCAGCAGGCCAAGGGCTTCATCGAATATTGTAATCTTTTAGGGTCTGCTGAATAATTTTTATCAAATAAGAATATGGCCCAATCAGATTTATCTGTAGTTGCCACCAATGCCTGTGGTTGGCCAAATCTAACAAAACTTTTAAATGGGGATTTAATTTGTATTTATTTCAACGCCCCTAGCCATGGGCAAATGGAAGGCGACTTAGTTTGCTCTGTCCAAAAACTATCCCAAAAAAAATGGAAAAAAACAGCCATTGTTTCGAGAAGACCGCCTAAGGGGAATCGTATGCATTTGGCAGTTGGACAAGCCAACAATGGAGACCTTCTTTGCTTTAGTAGTGGTTTTTTATTAAACAAAAAAAAGTTCGTGGGGTTTGCTGGCCACTGGTTGTCCCGCTCACAAGATGGAGGAATTACTTGGGATGAAGATAAAAATCCGGCAATCCCCTCAAAATTAACAACCTGTATTCCCTATGGCCGTATAGTTTCCCTCGGGCCAAAGCTTTTGGCCTATTCTTGTTACCGCAGTCAGGGTAGGGGGAATCCTTCGGAATCATGGGTTTGTTTTTCAGAAGATGATGGTTGGACATGGAAAAAGTATTACAAATTGGGAAATAACGATTCAAATGAAGTGGCCTTGTGCCCACTTCCCCAAGGGAAATTACTTGCGGCAGTTCGAACGCATGTAGACCATCATTTAAAAACAGAGGAATTTTCATTGAACACCAGGAGATGGAAAAGCACCGGCGATGTTTCCCTACCAATGCAACACCCAGCCGACCTTATACAGGTTGGATCAAATTGTATTTTAATGACTTATGGCTTAAGAAATCGTGGACTTATGGGATTTGCCGCACGAATTAGCTTAGACAAGGGTAACACCTGGCTTCCCCCTTGGACTCTTCATCAGTGTGGAGAAAGAGCCTCTGATATTGGATATCCATCCACTGTTTGTCTGGATAATAAGGGCAATATGATGACGGCTTTTTATACTGATTATGAGCCGAGGTTTAAAAAGTCTGCTGCTAAATATAGAGTAATTGTAAAGAACTGGAATATCTTTGATTGGATGAGCATCGAAAATAGAAAAACAGTTTCCAGCGGTTTGCAATTTTAGGTATTCCCAAAATAGGAATAAATAGAGGCACCGTCCTCCCATACGATGCCCTTCAACCTATACAAACCTTACACAATTTAGCTTCTGGTATTTAAATTAAATAAATCAAATTATTTAATCATTTTATCTACCAACGAATTATCGGCTCTTTTTCTGGGGGGCTCTTTGTTCCCTTTTCCAACTTTCTGAAAAGGCATTTTTATAGGCATGATTGCCTGAAAGTTCTGCCGATTGGCTTAGCATTTTCTGGTATTGATTGATCAAGTCTTTGTATCTGGTATCCGAAAACAGGTTTTTTTCTTCCTTGGGATCATTCATAAGATCGTAAAATTCCCATTCGTTGAAAGGATAGTAATGAATAATTTTATACCTGCCTTTTCGTAATCCATGATGAGGACAAACTCCATATTCTTCAGAGTTATGATGCTGAGTAAAATAAAGTTCATTCTGTCCAATGCCTGAGCGATTTGAGTCCGCCCATGAATACAGTTCTGGCCTTCTTGGTAGATCGGTAAAGAAATTGAGTAGCTTGTATAAATCTTTATCTAAAAAAATCCTATCTGAATCTAATTCCGGGAAATTAACCCCCTGGAAACTTGTTAAAAGGAGGGGGACTCTTGCGCTTGGTTCATACATCCATTCGCTACCAAACCAGCCAAAATCCCCAGAGAATCTCCCTCTCTCCGCGGTGTATATAAAATTTAAACCATATTCATTTCTGGCCCTCACATAATTAACTAGGCGACCAATATTTTCGTCCATCGCGAGCAAGCATCTCAGATAATTTTTGATAAATCTTTGAAATTTCCAAACTCCTAACGATTCTTCATTTAAAGATTCCCGGGCAAAAGCTTCATTTTGTGGTTTCCAGGACATTCTCCACGCTGTTTTTTGTTCATCGTTCATCGATGACAGATTTTTGGTCAAAATAGAGGATTGTGAATGAGATATATTTGTATCCATTGGGCTTTCAAAAAAAAGATCATAAACAGGATCAAGATCCTTGGTTATGTTCATTTTCTGGTATTTATTGGCTGGAGTTCGATCGCTAAAACTAGCAAGGAAATTATCGGGTAAATCGAACCATTCATCATTGTAATGATCAATCATTCGAATGGGAGGGATCCAGGGTCTTTGGGTTGCTTGATAGGAAACAATCATTAAAAAAGGATCCTGGTTAGTTCTATCTTTGTGAAACCATTGGATCGCAAGATCAGTTATTATGTCCGTAGAATGTCCCTCGATAATATAATCGCCATCATTATGGTTAATTTTGGGATTTAAAAAGATTTCTGGATCATCCAAAATTCTCCAATTTTTAAAGCCAAAGTATTCTGGTGTATTGCCCCAGGTCCAAGACCCCAAAAATACCGTTTCATAGCCAATCGACTTAAAAAGATGGGCTAAAAATTTTGAAGGATCAAATCCTGTGAGATCAGAATTTTTAGGAAGTCCTGTAAAAAGCGAAAAACCAGTATTCCCAGTGGAGGCGTCTGTACAATAAGTCAGGGGATGAAAATAACCGGTTTGGGAAAAATGACTTAAATTCGGAGTCGGGTTCATGGATGAACCTAATTCATCAAGAGAGGTGAAAAGATGGGCAGCATGATTTTCAGAGAGGCAAATCAACAGATTTGGCATCTTTTTATCTGGGCCAGCAGATAAATGGCTTAAAATAGCTAAAAAGATAATTAGCCAATTGCTGATTCGAAGAAACATCTCCCTTACTTTTGGTAATGAAATTTGGATTGGCGAATCTTTTTGGAAAATTCCAAATTATCTAAAAATTCTCAAAAACATCTTCTTGTGTGAGAGCCAAATCTTTTTAGTGTACCTGTATGTGTGGAATTGTAGGTTATTTAGGAAAGGGTATAGCCCAGGAATCTCTCATTGATGGTTTGCGCCGTTTGGAATACCGGGGGTATGATTCTGCTGGCGTAGCATTTCATGACGGAAGCAAATTTTCTTTGGCCAGAGAAACTGGCAGGGTAGAAAACTTAGCCAAATCATTGCATGGTGATTTTAGTCAATCTTCCCTCGGCATTGCTCACACTCGTTGGGCAACCCATGGATCGGTCACAATATCGAACACCCATCCCCATCTTAGTTACAACAAGAAATTTGCACTAGTACACAATGGAGTGATTGAGAATTTTTCCTCACTCAAAAAGTTTTTATTACAGCAGGGCATTACCTTTTCTTCGGAAACTGATTCCGAGGTTCTTTGCAACTTAATCGCTTTTCATTACGAGGAATTGCCGGAGTCTGATGACCGATTCATTGATGCCTTAAGTGCCGCTCTTCGAAAGTGCCGTGGAGCTTATGGTATCGCAGTGATGTGTATTGATTATCAAGACATGATGATTGGGGCACGCCGAGGTTCCCCTCTGGTTGTGGGCATTGGAGAGGACGCCAATTTTATTGCAAGTGATGCTTCTGCGTTTGTGGGCCGGGCCAAGCATGCCGTTTATCTCAAAGACGGAGAACTCGCCATATTGAAGGGCGGTGAGTTTCGAATCACAAATCAAGAGGGAAATGATTCTGAAACTGTTGCCCAACCTTTAGATCAGACATTGGAGGAGGTTGAACTGGGAGAATTTGGCTCCTACATGGAAAAAGAGATTTATGAACAACCCTCCGCATTGAGAAATACCCTTAGGGGTCGATTTGGTGATGATGGTACCACTGCAAAGCTTGGGGGACTGGAGGGGCATGAGGATGAACTTAGGAACCTGGACCGGATTATTTTTGTCGCATGTGGAACTGCACGGCACGCCTGTATGGTCGCCGAATATTTGATTGAGAAGCTAGCACGTGTTCCAGTTGAAGTGGAGCATGCCTCGGAATTCCGTTATCGGAATTCACCGAAATCTGGAAGATCATTGGTTATCGCCGTTAGTCAATCAGGTGAAACTTTGGACACCCTGGAAGCCGTTCGTGAAGCCAAAACGAAAGGGTTGCTAACTCTTGGTATCACCAATGTGGTGGGGTCCTCTCTTGCTCGTGAAACAGATGGTGGGGTATACCAAAGGGTAGGTCCTGAAATTGGAGTAGCTTCAACAAAAGCTTTTTCTTCTCAGGTTTGCCTATGTGCCATGTTGGGCTTGGCTCTTGGAAGGATGCGAGATTTATCTCCCACAGACGGGGCGAATCTTGTTGAGGCACTTCAACTTATGCCTGATTTAGTAGCCGAGATACTAAACAAAGGTGAGCAGATCCGGGAGCTTGCAGTAAAATATGCGAAAGCTGAGCACCTACTCTTTCTTGGCCGTCAAAGTCTTTACCCAGTCGCTTTGGAGGGGGCTCTTAAGCTTAAAGAAATATCCTATGCCCATGCGGAGGGATATCCAGCCGCTGAGCTTAAGCATGGACCTATTGCCCTAATCAACCCAGAGTGTCCTTCCATTTTTTTGGTCGAGGGCACAAAGCTCTCTGCCAAGACAATTGCCAATATGCAGGAAGTTAAAGCGAGGAATGGACCCGTAATTGCTTTTGCTCCTGAAGATGTTGAAATACCTGAAGGTACGGCTGACGATGTGTTTAGGTTACCAATTGCCCATGAGGTGGTTCGTCCGATCCTCGCCAATATCCCTTTGCAGCTTTTCGCCTATCATTTTGCCAGGTTGCGGGGTTTAGATGTGGATAAGCCGAGAAATCTGGCCAAGTCTGTTACGGTTGAATAGACCGTACTTGATTCCCGCATCATATGTATTTGTCCAATCCTTGAAGGGTATCAAGTGCCCCTTTTCGGATGGAGTGTATCCCATTAGCAACTTGACTATCTCTGGGGTTAATTCGAAGCATCTGACAATTAAAGCTAAGCCAAGTTTTTTCACAAAAAGATCGAACGGTTGGAACATTTAGACCAGCTCCAAACTCCATGATAAGCAGGTTCTTACCACCATGTTTTATTAACCATTGAGAAAGTCTTTTGTGTTGGCGTAAATTTCTCGAAGTATCCCAGTCAAAATCAGAGAACATCAGAATATTTGGCCGTGCTAAATTGCCGCATTTCGGGCAGACGGGTAACGGTGTCTTGCAAATTAGAGATTTCGGGCAGACCTCAAATTTCTTGTGCACACTTTCAGTCATTGACCAAGTTCCTTGCCCACACGAGTTCATGCATTGCAAGTGCATCAACGAACCGTGGCATTCCAATATCTGATTTACCCAGCCTGCTTTAATAAAATGTCCGTCCACATTTGAAGTGTAGACAAAGTGGGGCAATTTTAAATGGGCGATCCAATCACGAAGTATAAAGTATCCAGGGTGGGGCTTAACCTTTTGGTAAAGGTTGTAGCGATGTCCATAAAATCCCCATGCAAGTTCTGGGTCATCCCTAAACCATCTGGGATTTGCCATCTCCTCAAATCTTATCCCAAGTTTAGCCAAAGGAGGGTATGCCCTCCAGAAACCCTCATTTCCCCTGAAATCTGGCAAACCTGAGTCCACACTCATGCCCGCACCTGCACCAATGAGAAGAGCATCACAATTCCGGATTATTTCACCATACATCTCAAAGCTTTTTTCCATCCCCAAGAAATTTAATCTATCATTAATATACTTTTGTTTTGATATAAAAGAGGTCAGGGTCTTTTCTTTTTAGTTTATAATAATTTTCAAACTTTGGATGATAAAAGCTTCTATAACCACAGTATGTGTTTTTTTAGGACTTACTGGGTGCATACAAGTACCTCAGTTTCAATCTGAAAAGATAGAAATTACGCCTGAGGTCATCCAGTCTGATTTACCGGGACAAACCCTCGCTCCAAAATTTTGGCTCGATGGAGGGGTGTTTTCCATTTCAAAAGATAATCAAATTTATTTTGTCGATTTATTGGATAAGTCCATTATCCGAAAAGCAAGCTTGGAGAATATTAATTCCGTTCAGGTATTTTTCGACCTTAAGGAATGGTTGAAACTGGATAGCTCCCTGAAATTTCAAATTGATGAAATTTGGGTTGATGAGGATGAAAGTTTAATTTTGGCAGAAGCTCAAACGGGAAAAGTTATTAGGGTATCTAACGATGCTAGAAAACTTGAAATCCTTGCTGATTCATATGACGGATACCGCCTTTCAAAATTTCAGGGTTTAATGGGATCCCCAAAGAATGATATTTTTGTGGGAGCACCCCATTCTGCAACCATCTACAGATTAGATACAAAGACAGGAAAGTTACATGTTTTAAATGAAGACCTAGTACGATCAAATGATTTTGCAATGAACTCACGGGGAGATCGTTTATTGGTTGCAGAATCTCAACCAAACAGAGTGGTGGTATATGATCTTGAATCCACAGACCCTGAAAGTGTTAGCTGGAATCTCATCAAGTTTAAAAGCCCTCATGAGAAGCCGATTTCCCTAAGCATTCTTGATTCAAAATCCAAATTTTTAGGGGTGCTATTAGGCCGTGGTAAGCAGTTGGAAATTTTTGATCTAGAACGCGGTAAATTAATTCAAAAGATTTATCTACCCGTAGCTTGTTCAAGAATAAGAGCTCACGAAAAATGGATTTATTTGCAGTCATCCAAAGGAATTATCCGTAAAAAAAGCCCTTTGTTTTTAGATCCTTGATAAGCTAGTCATCTCCAAGATCAAGCAATCAAAATTCATTTTTTCAAATTTCGCTCAATAAGTTTTTAACAACTTGAACGGAGTGGGGATAACTTATTTTTGACGTTCCCAAAATGCATTTCACTCTCAAGTCTTTACTACTTCACAAAGTCTATGGATGAGGAATTTTTACATCTCTTCGATGAGTCCCCCGCACTACGCCTCATGCGTGGCAGGTTAGGTTCCTTTGTTGCTGGTTTCTTTTTCAAAACATTCAAAAAATGGGGGGTGATTGAAGCATCCGAGGAAGAGCTTTCCGCCACATTAGCAGAACATATTGAACAGATTCGCGAATTAGAGGAAGCAGAAGCACCCAAGCGCAGTCCACAGGAATATTTGGATGAATGGTGTGATGAAGAACACCGCTATTTGACTAAGACTTACCATGAAGAACGGGAAGAGTATGTTTTCAGGCTTACCCGACATTCTGAAAAGGCCCTCAGTTGGCTGAATGATTTACTTGCTATGCAGCATCGTGGCTATGCTACCACAGAGTCTCGATTCAATCGAATTCTCCATGAAATGCAGGAGCTGAGCAATGGAGTGAATTCTGATCCGGAAACTCGCATACGCGAGCTTGTCCGAAAGCGTGAAGAAATCGATTTGGAGATTCAACGAATTCAAGAGACTGGAGAGGCACCTATTTTTGGGGAAGATGTAATTCGTGATCAAGTTTACGATCTTTCTGACCTCGTAGATCATTTTCTTTCTGATTTTCGTGCCATTGAAGAGTTTTTTCGTGATCATGCTCGCGAGATTTCCAACCTTTATGCACAGGGAAAAGCATCCAAGGGAGACATTGTTGAACATGTGCTCGATGCGGATGAGGAATTGCGAGCATGTGATCAGGGCAAGAGCTATTTTGGATTTAGGGAAATGATGACCAATCCATCCCTTGCTCGAAGGTTTCGAAGCCTAGCCGAACAAACTTCCGATATTGCCAAGAGGAGAGGATTGGACCCTCAGAAAGTGTTTTCCAATCTTGGTGACCGCTTATTCGGAGAAGCCAGTTCTGCTCATGGTGCCTACGGTCGTATCAGCCGCAAGCTCAGGCAGGTGGTTGGAGATCATGCAGGTGGGGGAGGCAGACAGATCAGGGAAACACTTTCCGAAATCCGAAGCCATGCCTATCGCCTGCGAGAAACGCCCTTGGATGATTGGGATTTTGAAATCGAGATCAGGCCACAATTTTTCACCTTGATGGAGGCAGAATTTTGGGAACCCAAAGCGGTCGAAGCATTTGCAGAAGTGAAACCCGCTAAGCCAGAGAATTCAGATTGGATTAACGAAATCCTGGGCTCGGTTGGCGAGCCTCTGGACCTTAAGAAATACCGAAGCCGTGTAACTGAGAGCTTGGATGAGGTTGAGCAAATTACCCTCTCCGAAATGGTCGAGAGATATCCATTGGAACGGGGTGTGGTTGAGATAGTCTGCTACCGCGTAATTGCCGGTGAAGATCCGCGTCATGAAATTATTGCCAACGAGCTCATCGAAGTTGATTTAAACCGTCCATCCCAGCCCAGATATGTAAAGGTCGAGCAACTCATCTTTCAACGAAACAGCTTATGAATCCAGCCATCACTCACCGACATGTAATCGTTCGCTTATTGAACGGTCCTATTTATCAGGAAGACTTGGATCTTTGGAGTCGCCTTGGGGCAGAATGGGAAAAAATTAAAGGCCATTTTGGAGAGATGGGGCTAGATGTAGCCCGGGATGACTCCGCCGGTTATGCCTATGTTAGGCAGCGTGAAGAAGATTCCGAGGAGGATGAGAATTGGGATGATGTCACATCCTCTCCGTTGCCACGGGTGTTACGCCGTACCCGCCTTTCCTATCACCAGACTATTTTTATGGTTTTATTACGAGAAGAGCTGATGCGCTTTGAGCAGAACCAGGAAGAGGGAGATCATCTTTATCGATCGAGCCTTGATCTTACCGAGCTAATGGCTCCGTATTATCCTGAGCTTCACGACGAGAAAAAAGTTCATCGTCAGATTGCTGGACTTATCAATAAATTTGAGGAGTGGGGCATTATAAAAAAAGTTCGTGATAAGGATGAGGGCCTTTACCGAGTTGAGCGAATCATTAAGGCCAAATTGCCTCCTGAAAAACTCACTGAAGTAAAAAATCAAATTAAACGAAGAGCCCCTGGTCTCGACGAGGAAATGGAGGAAGAAGATGCTTGAGTCTCAATTAGAACTTGAATTTTCACCGGATAAATCAACAGCCGGTTACCGCCTGCATGAACTGTCTTTGCTTAATTGGGGAACCTTTCACGACAAGGTATATACGATCAGACCGGATGGGCGCACTTCAATGATAACCGGACGCAACGGATCAGGGAAATCAACTTTAGTGGATGCCCTGCTTACATTGCTTGTCCCTAACCGGGTTAGGAACTACAATGTTGCTTCCAGCCAGGCAGGTAGCCGAGAGCGAAACGAAAGGGATTATGTACTTGGTGCATATTCTGAAATACATGACTCAGTAACTGGGCAAGGCCGTAAGGAAACTCTGCGCAAGCCCGGTGAAACCTATACCGTATTGCTTGCCCATTTTTTTAATGAAGCGTACCAGTCAGAGGTTACTCTAGTCCAGATCCTGTGGTGTTTGCCATCTGGTAAAGTAGACAAGGTATTCATGGTAGAAAAAAGGAAGCTTACTATCGAGGGGGACTTCAATCGGCTCGGTGACTCAGACAATGTAAGACGCATCCTCAAGGAACGGGGTTACAACACCATTGATTCTTTTACTGCCTATCACAAAAAATTCGAATCCATGCTTTTTCTGGATGCAGATTTGGGCACCCGTTCACCCATGTCGATTTTTAATCAAGCAGTCTGCATCAAAGATGTGAAGGACCTAACCCAATTTATCAGAGAGCACATGCTTGATGATGGCGGAGCCAAAGAAAAATTAATTGCTCTGCAGGAAAGATTTGATGATCTTCGCAGCACGCATCGTAGGATCGAGACTGCATCCTATCAAATTGAGCAGCTGGATGAAATTCAGAATACTCATGCCCAGTTCCTGGATTCGATGAACCTGCGTGCAAATACGGAAAAAATCAGACAGACCATCGAGCCCTTTTACGCACAGGCAGAGTTGGAGCGTAGGACAGATTGGATCGACGAATTAAATCATCAGGAAGAGGCCGAGAGGGCTCGGCTAAAGACCGCTAGAGGAGAGATTGATCGGTTTCGCGATAAACTCAACCACTTGGAACGTGCTCTGTCTGATAGCGATGAAAACCGTAGGCTTGAACAGGTGGGGGCCGAAATTGACCGCTTGCGCGACAAACGTGAGGTGGTCAATAAACGGGCAGCAAATTTTGAACGGCATTTAAGTGCCTGGGAGAAAGGATCTTTTGTCAAGCAGGAGGACGACTTCCTTACTCTCCGTAGGGAATTGGATTCTCAACTCCCCAGAATGGAAGGAAAAATCTCAGAACTTGATGAAAAGATTGTGGAAGTATCCTACCATTTAAAGAAAGCCAATGAACGGGTAGAAACATTGGAGGATGAAAGAAATTACTTAATTGAATCAAATACCAACGTACCTCCGGAAATCGCCCGCTTAAGAGCATCCCTTGCCATCGCTTTGGATCGGGATATTGCTGAGCTTCCATTTGTTGCCGAGCTCGTACAGGTGCTGCCGGATGAGTCGAAATGGACTGGACCTATCGAGCGTACACTGCGTCAATTTGCCCTTACCATTGTAGTTCCTCCAAAACTTGCAGATGAAGCAGAAAAATTTCTTGAGGAAAATCATCTTGCCGACCGGCTTGCATTTATTTGTCCAAGCTCGGGTCATTCTAAAGTCAAACCAGACGATGATTCCCTGCTGGCAAAACTCGTTATCCGTTCCGAGATTGAAAAATCCAGACAGGCTTGGCTTAAGTGGGAAATTAATCGGAGATTTCCCCATCTTTGCATCGAGGAAAGAAACAAGAAGTTCGATGAGGTAAGCGATGCGGTCACCTTGGAAGGCGTTGTTAAAACCGGTGGTTCGTTCAGAGAAAAAGATGATACTTTTTTTATGGGTGATGCATCCACTTGGGTTATGGGATGGGATCTCAGTCCCAAACAAAAGTCATTGGATGAAGCATTGGGGAAATGGCGAGAGGAAGCAGATAATGCAGGTCGTTCCATAAGGGAGTCTGAATTTGAAAGGCAAACCTTACGGGCAAAATTACGTGCGGGTGTGCAGTTACAGGCATGTGCCAATGAGTTTTCCGATATCGATGTGTTGGGGTTATCCACCCGTATTGCCGATTTGGAAGAGGAGGAACGGGTGATTGTTGGAGGCTCAGATGTTCTCAAAAAATTAAAGGAGGATCATGACGCTCTGGTAGAAAAGCTTGATTCTTTGCAGGGTACGAGAGATCAAATCCTCCAGCGAATCGGGGGAGTGGAAGCCCGTGCCGAAAGAAATGAAACCCGCATTGAGGCGATTCGTGTGTTATTAGGGAAATACCGTGATGAACTCATTCCAGAATTGGCAGAAGGTGACGACCCTGATGAAGCCAACGAGAAGGCGGAAGAGGTACTTCAGGAGCTTTATGCTCAAATCGAAGAGGAGTTTGGTACGCCCCCAGAATCCCCCGATGACATTGAGGAATCGGCACGTGCGGCCACCCACAAGGTGGATGCTCGTATGCAAAAGCTCGAAGTGTCACTTGATAAATTACGCGATAAAAATGTCGCTGCAATGCAACGCTTCATTGCGGATGGAAGAAATCAGGCTTTTCGGGATGAGCTCGTTCTCGATATTGAGGAGGGTTATTCCGATACCACCTATTCCTCCTTCGAGCAGGTCCGAAAACAAATAGAGGAGGAGGACTTGGCCAAGAATCACCAAAGGTTTGAGGAACTGTTACGGGTTCAGGTACCCGAGGAAGTCTCTGGATTCAGTGAGGCACTTGAATCACACCGTGACCGCATCCGTAAACGGGTTAGTGAATTGAACGAACATCTTTCTCGGGTAACTTTTGATCGCAAAGAACAAACCTACATTCAGTTGATGATCGAGGATGCGGGAGATGATGGGGTGCGTAAATTTAAGAAGCTACGCCGGCATGCCCTTGAAGGTGATCTTGAGTCAGATGATGACGATGAACGCCGCCGTGAACGTTATCACCGGGTTGAGCAGTTCCTGGGCGAGTTAGAACAGGACCTTAATTGGACAGAGCGGGTGATCGATGTCCGAAACTGGTTCAAGTTCCGGGCCGATGAGTTTTACAAGGACGAAGATATTCTTCGTCAAAGCTACAGCGGAGCAGCCGGGAAATCGGGTGGAGAGAAAAATCGATTAGCCTCAACAATTTTGGCCACCGCGATTGCTTATCAGTATGGAATTGATGTCGGCGGCAAACAAACCGAGACATTTCGTCTGGTTGCAGTGGATGAAATGTTCAGTAAGACCGATGATGAGTTTTCCCAGTATCTGCTCGATCTGTTCAAGGAGTTCCATTTACAGCTATTGATTGTTCAACCACTTGACGCCAAGATTCATGTGGTGCAGCGCTATGTGGAGAGATACCATGTGGTTGAGAGGAGGGAAGGGGAGTCTTTTGTGGGAGATCTCAGTGTCCATGAATATTTAAAGCAAGATAGTGAAGAGTCCGACGAAGAAGTTGGAGAAGAAACGGTTGCTGAGTCGACTGAGTCCTGATCAATCTAGATTGTAGAAGGAAATATTTTCCGAGATGAGTCCGACGGCCCGACCCCCGTCCAGATATGATGGTCGGATGCCATACCGAACTTGTGGAAATACAGGTTTAAAACTATCTGCATTAAGCCTAGGCTTTTGGCATAATTTTGGAGGGGGCCAACCTACTGAAAAACAATCCAAAATAATTCATGCCGCATTCGACGGGGGCATTACTAATTTTGATTTAGCCAATAACTATGGTCCCCCCTATGGCTCTGCGGAAATTAATGTTGGCAAAATTCTTTCTCAAATGCCCAGGGATGAATTTCTCGTATCCAGTAAGGCTGGGTACGATATGTGGCCGGGTCCTTATGGGATGGGGGGTACCCGCAAACACATTCTTGCCAGTCTTGACCAATCCTTAAAACGAACCGGGTTGGATTATTTCGACATCTTCTATTCTCACTGTTTTGATCCAAATGTACCTCTTGAAGAAACCATGGGTGCTCTGGATACCGCAGTCACCCAAGGAAAAGCATTATATGTGGGGATTAGCAGTTACATAACTGCCCAAACCAAAGAAGTTCTGCAAATTAGCAAATCCAGGGGATTTGTAAAACCAGTGATTCACCAACCCAACTATTCTATGCTAAATCGTTGGTCTGAAGATAAGCTTCTCGATTATTGTTTTCAGCATGGAATCGGTATCATTGCATTCTGTCCACTCTTCCAGGGTTTGCTGACGGATAAATATATCAACGGTATCCCTGAAGCTTCTCGGGCACGAATCCAGCAATCTCCCCTGAGAAAAAATGAAATAAGCGAGCAGAATATCCGGGTCATTCAAGAACTCAATGAGATGGCTAAATCCCGGGGACAGTCCCTTGCCCAAATGTCTTTATCCTGGGTGCTTCGCACAGACAAGGTCACCAGTGCCCTCATGGGGGCGAGTTCAGTAGATCAGATAAGAGATAATTTAAAAGCAGTACAAAATTTATGTTTTACTCAGGAAGAGGAAGATAGAATTGACCGGATCGTGGCGAAGATTAATTTGCCCAAATCACTCTGGGCTAGTGAGTGATTAAATTTACAAAATCGAAACTCCGTGATTTGATAATACCGGAAAAGTTGCCCGCCATTGGTCAACCAACTGCTTTTCCAAAATAGCTTCCTTACAAATGGCTTCATTCCCCAATTCCAGGACGATATTTCCCTGGGGATCAATCACCATGGAACCTCCTTCATATTCGGCATTAGGTTCCATGCCCACCCGGTTTACCCCAACCACATAAGCCTGGTTTTCGACCGCCCTGGCTTGCAGTAGAATCTTCCAGTGATTTATTCTCTTTTTAGGCCAGCATGCATGGACCACAAATACTTCGGCTCCCTTTTTTATCCCGATACGAAAGACCTCTGGAAATCGTAGATCATAACAGATTAACGGGCAGACTTTCATGCCATGGATCTCAAATATCTGAACCTTGTTGCCAGGCAGATGTACATTTTGTTCTCCAGCAGGATTGAATAAATGGATCTTTTCATAGCATCCCATCCTTTTTCCACTTGGCCCATATAGAACAACGCAGTTTTTTCCCATCAATTGTTTGCCAGTGGCGGGATTAATCATCCCTCCCAGTATCCAGATGCCAAATTGTGAAGATAAATCTTTGAGGAAGGATTCGGTCTTGTAAGGCTCATTTGCAAGCGTTTCTTCCCGGTTCAAACTGAAGCCTGTGGCAAAAGTCTCAGGCAATACCAGTAGTGAGTCAGGACTTGGTTTATTGGAGTTTATCCAATGCAAAACCTGCTCGAAGTTCTTGTCCTTATCTTCCCAAACTGGGGAAAACTGAAGTAAGTTAACCTTCAAGTTATACGGTCAAAGTTCGAGGATTTTCAAATTCCTAAAAACCAGCCGGTGAGGTGTACCATGGTCTTGCAGACCAATATGGCCACGCATTGGCCGGGTCGCAAGTTTACTAGGGGGCAATCCTTCATCCGCATCATCATCCAAGAACACATTCTGTACCTCGATCCCGTTAATGGCCACCCGTACATGGTGCCCTTCACAGGATACGATCAAATGGTTCCATTCCCCGGGTTTTCTGGACATGTTTATCTTGGGCTTTTTGAACATAATGATTCCACCATGATCGTGATGGGTCATGTTCTCATCCTTCTGACCGAAACAGTCGAGGATTTGTACCTCGATTCCTGTTTGTACAGGATTTTTTAAATTGCCCACCCGAAAAAAGAACCCACTGTTTCCTTTGGGTGGATACAGGTATTCCATCTCAAAGATAAAGTCTCCGTACTTCTTTTCCGTAAAGATGTAATCATCAAATCGTTTCCATCCCTCCTGATCAGGAAGTGGATCAATCAGGAGAGATCCATCGGTTTGCACCTGCCAGTTTCCATTGGTTTTCCACCCAGATAAATCTTTGCCGTTTAGTAAATTTTCGAAGTTTTGAGCAGGTGAATTTTGACCCATACACCAATTGATTGATACCTGTAGAAGAAAAAAATATAGAGGAAATTTCATTGGGGTATATTTAGTGTTACACTTTTTACTTTAATCAAGCATGCAATCTTCGAATGGGTATTTACCAATGGATAATTTGCAAAAACTAGATACATTCTTTGTATACGGGTTGTATAGTTGCCAATTTCCCTGCTAATTATTACTTGAATGCTCTCAAAAGTTATCGATTTAATAAAAAATAAAACCACCTTATTCATTATTTTGATCATTGGTGTGGTGGTTTCGTTTTATACCGGAAAATTGGTATACGATCAGGAAACTAATGCGATCAGGCTTTCTTTTAAAGGCGATTTCAGTGATAAGGTGCAAGCCCTGCAACGTGAACTCTTTTTAACGGTGGAGGTCGTGCATGGTTTGAAGAGCCTCTTCGATTGTTCAGAAAATGTTGAATATGGTGAGTTTAAAACCATGGTGGATTCTTTCCTTAGCAGACACCAGGATAGAATTCAGGGACTTTCCTGGAATCCCCGGTTCTCGGCTCATCAAATTGATGAAAATGCCCCGAATTTCGACGGCTCTTTGCTTAATGATATTAGAAAAATATTTCCCGAATTCGAGATCACCGAAAGAGATGCACATAACAATTTGGTGCATGTGGATGTAAATAAAAGGGGGGATGACTTCTTTATACCTGTTGCTTACATCGAGCCGTACCCTAGTAACCAAAAAGCTCATGGCTTTGACATCGCATCCAATGCGGATCGCAAGAAGACCATCATAGCTGCCCGGGATACGGACCAAATTCATGCCACCCCTACGATTAGTTTAGTTCAACAGAATACTCGGGGAGTTTTAGTGCTCGCCCCACTTTATGATGGAAAGCCCGTCACCCTGGAATCCCAAAGAGAACTTTTTAAAGGTGTGGTTGTGGGAGTTTTCAAAGTTGGCGAGATGGCAGATCAGGCAATGAAAAGCACCGCCGTTAGAAACCTGAGCTTTGAATTACTGGAGGGTAATTTTTCTTCCCCGTTTACCTTGGAAAGTATAGATGCAGGAGGGTTTGATACGATCTATTCATCCGCAAAAGATCAGTCCGAAATCTTCTCCAAGTTGTCCAACTTTGCAGAGTTTGATACCATTACTTTTGCCAATCGTACCTGGGGAATTAAAGGAGTCCCTTTTATTGATTATGTTGAACAAAAAAGAAGTTTAGCCCCCTGGTTGGTTGCGATCTTTGGCGTATTATTCACCATTTCAAGTATCTTGTATCTCTTTCGCATCCTTGCGGTTCAGGAAAAGCTCAAGAGCCTGACGGTTTTGGATAGCTTGACCAAGGTGGCAAACAAGAGAGGAATTATTGATTATTTGAATTACGAGTGGCGCAGGTGCATGCGTGATTCTCAAAGTATCAGTATATGCATGATCGATATCGATGATTTCAAAAAGTTTAATGACACCTACGGGCATGTTGCCGGCGATCGGTGCCTTCAGGAAGTAGCCGGTGCCTTGCAGGAAGCCACGACCCGTTCGGTCGATATGATTGGGCGTTACGGCGGAGAAGAGTTTTGTCTGATCATGCCCAACACCACGGATCCCAATATTGTAGCCCAAGCATGTTTGGAAAAAGTCAGGGATTTGCACATCCCCCACACTTCTTCAACTTGTTCGGATTATGTATCAATTAGCCTTGGTTTGGCCACAACCGTGCCACTCAAAGATGACAGTTTGACCAATTTTCTCAAAACTGCGGACAAAGCGTTGTACGAAGCGAAGAATTTGGGGAAAAACCAAGTCGTGATTGCCGGGGAGGTTGAGCATGGTCACGCATTGGCAGGGGACGGAATCGGATTAAGATCAAAGAAAAGCACAACAAAACAGCCTTGGTAAATATTTAGTCTGGTTTTCTATTTTGGGTGGCAGTCCTAAAAATCCGCTTGCTCATGTATTTAATTTAAAATCTGATGATTGGATATGACTGAAGAAGATAAACGAGAGTTCGTCCGAATGGATGTTCAGATTCCTTTTCTTTACCGCATTCTTTCTGCGGAGGATGCCCAAAAGATTCAGTGTCCAAATTTTCCTGATTACACCTACTTTACCGATTATATCGCTGGAGAGCTCGTTGATTTGGATCAATCTATATCAAGAGCGGTTGATAAGTTGCATGAAAGTCATGCCGAAATTGCGGATGTATTGCGTTTGCTTGAACAAAAGGTTGAAATTAGCCGAGAGCGCATAGATGCAGTTTACCAAAACGAGGAGATTCCTCTTCGCTGGGTAAACCTTAGTGCAACCGGTGTTGGAATTACCGCAAATGTTAATGCGAAGCAAACAGACAAGGTGGATATCCTATATAGGCTGGACAATACTATGCCCATCGTTCTTTTGAGATGTGAAGTGATTCAAGTTACTCATGTTGGAGGAACCCGAAACAAACTCTCCCTCAAGTTCGAAAAAATTTCTGAGAAAAACAAACGGGACATTGTTATGTTCCTTCAGGAAAAACAGATCGAAAAAGCACGCCGTAAAAAGGGAGACTGATCTATAGGTTTCTCGTTTTTCGGGAACTTTTTGTTCTGATAAAATATCCTATGACGAAGGTCATATTCCTTCTTTGCTCACTGTTATCTTTTCATGGGCAGGTTGTTGGCACACCGCCCAATGTTATCTTCATCCTCGCTGACGATCTGGGCTATCGGGAGTTGGGTTGCTATGGGCAGAAGAAAATACAGACCCCCAACCTCGACCAGTTGGCAAGAGATAGTATGCGTTTTACCAGGCATTATTCAGGTAGTGCAGTCTGTGCACCTTCCCGATGTGTTCTTCTTACCGGCAAACATCCCGGGCATGCTTTCATTCGTAATAATGGGGAGATAAAACCGGAAGGACAGCGGCCAATCCCTAAAACTGAATTTACTCTCGCTGAAATGTTCAGAAGGGAAGGCTATACAACAGGTGCCTTTGGGAAATGGGGATTGGGTGGTCCAGGAACTGAAGGCGATCCTATGAACCAGGGCTTTGACCGTTTTTTTGGCTACAACTGCCAGCGCCATGCTCATAGTTATTATCCTGATTATCTCTGGAGTAATCGAGTTAAGATTGCTCTCAATAACAACCCGCCTATTGCGGGTCATGCTTCGCTCCCACCAGGGGCAGACCCTCAAGATTCACAAAGCTATGATCTGTTTAAAGGGCAGGAATATGCTCCAGATCTTATCCATCAGGAAGTCCTTAAATTTATTAAAGAAAACCAAAATAATCCCTTTTTCCTATATTATCCCACCATCATACCGCACCTGGCTTTGCATGTTCCTGATGAGGAACTTAAGCCTTATTTGAAACTTGGATGGAATGACCCTCCTTTTACTAAAGCCAAGGGTTATGGTTACACTCCCCATTATACTCCCCGAGCAGCATATGCAGGCATGATTTCGAGAATGGATCATTACATAGGCAAGGTCCTGAAATTGCTTGATGATTTGGGACTGGCTCAAAACACAATCGTAGTTTTCACCTCAGATAACGGAACCTCTCATCTAAAGGAAGAGGTGGATTATGATTTCTTCAACAGTGTGGGAGATTTGCGTGGATTAAAGGGTTCGCTTTACGAAGGTGGCATCCGTGTACCTTTACTGGTTAGGTGGGCGGACAAAATAAAAGCAGGTTCAGTATCCGACATGTTGAGTGGGTTTGAGGATTGGATGGTTACCCTCCATGAATTGATCGAAGCCAAAACACCTCTTTCAAATGAACAGGATGGGCAAAGTATGCGTGCGCATCTTTTAGGTGAAATTTCAGAACCGCGAAAATTTTTGTACCGCGAATTCTCCGGCTATGGGGGGCAGCAGGCCGTATGGATGGGGCAGTGGAAGGGCGTCCGCCAAAACATTCTTCGCAAAGGAAAAAAGAAAGAATCATTGAAACTGGAACTCTATGATCTATCGGAGGATCAATCTGAGTCGAGAAATCTGGCTTCTGTTCACCCCAATATCGTTTCACAGATCGAGGAAATCATGGTGCAGGAACATATTCCTTCATCCGAATTTCCCATCAAAGGAATCGATTAATCCAGATTCTGATTGGAAGCTTGATGGCCCTCCTTAAGTTTCCGATTCCAGGGTGATAAAAATCACCGTTTTAAATAGGCTTTACAGCCTTATTTTTTGGCATAGTAGATGATCTGACAATTCATCTTTTAAAGATGAATGATCTAATTCATCCCCCTTTACCCCGTTTTTCATGATGAAAAAAATTCCTGCAGGTTTAATTATTCCTAGTGCGGCATTTTGCCTTCAGAAATCGTCTATAGCTGGATACCAAATGTTGGATAAATCTCCTGAGCCGGGTGATCTGGTTTTTGGTTCAATCCGAAGAATTGGGCAGCATTCATCCTTGGAGAATGTTTCTGGTCGTATCCACGCGGTGCACAATGGCTCGAAAGCAGTTTTTGTATTTGGGAATCGCTATGCACCCGACCACTATGAAGGGGTAGTCCAGGAAGACTTGGTTAAAGATGTGGATCTACTAGCCCGGTCTGGAATGATTGGCTCAGTCATTACCAAAAATGCAATGCTTAAGGATCCTACCCGCATCCGCATTCATGGATACTTGGTAGACAAAAATGGGAAGGTCTTAAACACAAGGAACTTTCCGAAAATAAAAGCAAACTCGATGAAACGAGGAAAAGCAAAAATGGTATTAGTCGTGGGTACTGCTATGAATTCTGGTAAGAGTTTGGCTGCTGCGGCATGTTGCCGGGCTTTGCACCAGATGGGGTATTCAGTTAATGGATGTAAAATGACCGGTACTGCCAGCCTAAAAGATATTTTACATATGAATGATGCTGGGGCTAAGGAATTTGCCGATTTTACTTACTTGGGTCACCCATCCACCTATAAATTATCGATAGATGAAATGATGGATGTGTTTCATACCCTTGATTCCAAGCTTGGTAGCAACAGCAAGAATTTTCTGGTGGTGGAATTTGCAGATGGAATCAATCAAAGAGAAACGGCAATGCTTTTGGAGTGTCCTGAAATTGTATCCCGTATCCACAAACTGATTTTCTGTGCTGCCGATGCACTTGGTGCAGTTGGCGGTATTCATATTCTCAAAACCAAGTTTAATTTGGTTCCGGATGCAGTTTCAGGATTATGCTCAAGTTCACCTCTGCATATTCGTGAATTAAATAGTTTTACGGATGCCCCGGTTTTCAATGGTGCTGATCTTAAGCTCGACCAAATGGCGGAAATTCTCTTGAACTAATCCCTGTGGGAAATGGGTATTGTAAATTAATCATTCATGGTGGTGCGGGTAGGCTGGAAGGCAAAGTAGCCACCAAGGAACAGTATCGAGTCGGGCTACAGGATGCCTTGCATCCGGCTTATGAAACTTTGTTGCAGGAAGGTGCCCGGGCTGCGGTTCTTCATGCTATACGATTGCTCGAGTCTGACCCCATATTCAATGCGGGTACGGGATCCAAACTTCAAAGAGATGGCCGGGTAAGAATGTCTGCAGCACTGATGGATTCAGGGGATTCAATCTTTTCGGGAGTGATCAATATTTACGATGTCGAACACCCCATTTCAGTAGCGGATTCCTTAAGGGGAGAAGTTCACCATCTACTGTCAGGAAATGAAGCAACGGAATATGCACGCCGCATGGGCTTTCCTTTTCACGACCCCATTACTATGACCCGCTTTATTGAATATCGAAAAGCCCTGAAGAATCGTGAAAAATTCGGGACTGTGGGTGCGGTTGCTTTGGATGAGAATGGTATCGTATGTGCGGGAACTTCCACAGGGGGTATTGGCAATGAGACCCCCGGTCGTGTAAGTGACAGTGCCAGTGTGGCAGGAACTTATGCCGATGAGGTGGGTGGTGTATCCTGCACCGGCAAGGGGGAACATATCATTAACCAGGCGGTAGCCGCACAGGTGATCTATCGTTTGCGGGATGGAGTGCCATTAAAAAGAATCCTGATTGATTTAATGAAAGAAGGAGCCTCCCGAAATCATGAATTTGGATTGATCTCTTTGGATAAAACCGGGCGATTTGGGGTAAGGTCGACCAAGAATGCGATAAGCGTGTTGTATGCACTCAAGGATTCTTCCAATGAATTAGACTTTACGAAAGGTCGGAGAAATCTGATCCTTTGAATCTTTTGATGAAAATCTTCCGAACCATTTTTATAAGTCTGTTCTTAAGTATAGTTTGCTTTGGGGACGAGAGACCCAACATTATCTTTATTTTTGCCGACGATTGGGGATGGGGAGATCTTGGCTGTCATGGTCATCCCTATGTAAAGACACCGAATATAGACCGCTTGGCAGAGCAGGGAACTGATTTTCAACGATTTTCAGTGGCCAGTGGTGTTTGTTCACCAAGCCGCACCGCTGTGATGACTGGGCATTTTCCTGCCCGCTACTCCATTGATGGGCATTTTGCCTGGGTACCTTCCAACCAAAAGCGTAATATGCCTGATTGGTTGAATCCACAGGCACCCCTCCTTACCAAGTTTTTGCAGGATGCCGGCTACGCCACCGCTCATTATGGGAAGTGGCACCTCTCCAACGATATGATACCCGACTCACCCCTGCCAAGTGCCTATGGAATCGATGAGTATGGAGCCTTCAATTGTGCGGGTCCTCAGATGTTTGTGCATGACGATGTCAAAATGGCTATCCCTTTTATCGAACGCAGTCATGAACTGGGTAAACCATTTTTTATCAATTTATGGATGCATGAGCCGCACACACCATTTCATGTTGATCCAAAACTGATGGAGCAATTTAGCAACCTCCCGGAAGCAGATGCCATCTACGCTGCCACCCTTTACCATGCGGACTTACGGATTGGACAACTTTTGGACGCCCTTGAGCAGAATGGATTAACAGAGGAAACTCTGGTTATCTTTTCTTCCGATAATGGTCCTGCCCGCGGAGCACCTGGCACCCCCCTTAAATTGACTTATGATACGGCCACGGGTCTTGGTTATGGTCTGGGTGCAGCCATGGGAATTACAGGTGGACGATTGGAACACAAAGGTTCCTTAATGGAGGGCGGCATAGGGGTTCCCTTTATTGCCCGATGGCCGGGAAAGGTACCAGCAGGAGTGATCGATAATACTAATATTCTCTCTGCTGTTGATTTATTGCCCACCTTTTGCGAGTTGGCGGAAATTTCCTTGCCGGCCGATTATCGTCCCGATGGAGTCAGTCAGGCGGCGGTGTTGCAAGGAGAACAAAAATCTAAGAGAGAAAAACCACTCTTTTGGAGAATGGCCAAGAAATCGAGGGCTTTTGCTGTAGTCTATCAGCAATGGAAGATGCTGGCAGATAGTGAGCTATCCCAATTTGAATTATTTGATCTGGTTGCAGATCCCCTTGAGTCCATGGAAGTATCTGCTGAAAAACCGGAGGTGGTCGAGGAGCTCAAAACCCTCATTTTGGAATGGCAAAAAACTTTGCCCGCAACTCCTTCCGGTCCCGTGTTTTCTGCCCTTCGGGCAGAGAATGTCCTGAAGTAGTTTTAAGGTCGTTTCTTTCCGATCCGATAAAGGGCTTCGTTTGTCCTGACAATCAGACCGTTAGGAACGGTTACGAAACTGGCCATATGGCCGGTTCTAAGCTGGTTTTCCTCCACAATTTCCAACTGGTTGCCTGGTTTGATTACGGTGGTCTTTCCTGACTGATTGGAGAAATAGAGATATCCCCCGGCATAGGTGGGAGAAGCACTGTATTCCCCTTCCAGACGTTCTCTCCAAACCAAGCTGCCATCATTTGCCTGCACCACGGTTAAGATGCCCCCATCGTTGATCACATACACCAATTCATCCACTAGAATGGGCGAAGGTTTTTTCGGTGCCCCCTTGGATAATTTCCACACAAGCTTAGGTGGGTTAAATCCATCCAGTCTGTAGGCGTGCAATTCACCCTTCATAAATCCGGTAGAAATAAGGAACAGATCCTGATAAAGGATGGGCATGGCGACATTGGAAAAACCCAAAATACCGTAGTTAATCTGCCAAAGTTCTTTGCCGTTTAATGGATCATATCCGTATACCCAGTCCGCCCCGGTAGAAATCAGCACGGGACCCTTTTCAGTCTTGGCAATAATTGGGGTGGCATATGCCTTTTTAGTTTGCGGATTTTCTGTTAATTTCCCACTCCGCTGAGTCTGCCAAGTGAGTTTTCCAGTTTTCTGATCCAGGGCAACCACGCTTTGTTTGTCTGTTCCATCTAAATGAAAAATAAGTAAATTTTTCCAGACAATGGGAGTGCTCCCTGGTCCGTTTTCATGATGAATTTGAAGAGCTGTACCTTGGTTTTTCCAGAGAATTTTTCCAGTTACAGCATCCAAACAAGCCGTGCCAAAGGTACCGAAATGAACAAAAAGCTTACCCTTATCCAGAACAGGAGATGGGGAAGCGTAACTATTTAGCCGGTGAATTGCCTGGGGGTTCTTTTTTTCAAAAATCTTTACTTCATTGAGAATATCTCCGGTGGCAAGATCTAGCTGGATAGCTAGGAATACAACTTTGGATAGGTAATGCAAACTGGCGGCACCGGGAAATTTGCTTTCTTTGACTCTGGCTGCTTTTTCCTCTTCAGTGGCGGGAGTTTCCACTGCACTGGTAAGCCAGATTTTTCCTTTTTGAACAACGGGGGAGGAGTGGCCTTTTCCAGGAAGAAGAAAAGTTTTCCAGGTAACATTTTGATGCTCAGACCAACGAATGGGGTAGCTTCCTTTTGGAGCATGGCCATCCCCATTTGGACCACGCCATTGTGTCCACTCATGTTGTCCATGTAACTGGTATGCTGAGCAAAGCACAGATACCAAAAACAGGAAGAATCTTATTCGGGAGGCCATACTATAAACTTAACCGAACAAAGCCTTGGTAAAAGCCTGAAATATTAACCTGTTCTTAAGCAATAACCGGTTTCACTACGTGTCCATGAACATCGGTAAGACGGAAGTAACGGCCCTGGAATTTATAGGTCAGACGTTCGTGATCTATGCCAAGCAAGTGAAGGAGTGTGGCGTGAAAATCATGCACATGGACTCCATCTTTTACCACATTGTAGCTGTATTCATCGGTTTGTCCGTGGGCATATCCAGACTTTACTCCACCTCCTGCCATCCATAGAGAAAAACATCTGGGGTGGTGGTCACGGCCAAAATTCTTTTCGTTGAATTTTCCCTGACAGTAATTGGTCCTTCCAAATTCTCCTCCCCAGACAACCAAGGTATCCTTGAGCAAGCCTCTTTGCTTTAAATCTGTAACTAGAGCAGCCGATGCCTGATCGGTTTGTTTGCACATATTTTTAATCCCATTGGGTAAGCCCCCGTGGTGATCCCATCCCTGGTGGTAGAGTTGTACAAACCTTACGTCTTTTTCAACTAATCTTCTCGCGAGTAAACAGTTGGCGGCAAAAGTACCGGGTGTGCGGGCATCCTCGCCATAAAGCTTGTAAGTTGATTCTGGTTCCTTGGAAAAATCAGTAACATCGGGAATGGATGCCTGCATACGGTAGCCCATTTCGTACTGGGCAATACGGGTTTCCAGGGCAGGGTCCCCCGTTTTCTCAAGCTGAATTTCATGGAGTTCTTTGAGACGGTCAAGCATGAGCCTTCGGCCATTTGCAGATACACCTTCGGGACGGTTGAGGTAGAGAATGGCATCCTTTTCAGACCGGAAGCGGATTCCTGCATGTTTACCAGGAAGGAATCCATTTCCCCAGTATCTCGATACCAAGGGCTGACCCTTTCCGCCTTTGGTAACCAGGGTTACGAAATTGGGCAGGTTATCATTCATCGAACCTAATCCATAGGATAGCCAGGAACCGATGGTCGGCCTCCCTGGAAACATCGAACCGGTCTGCATAAAGGTAACACCAGGCCCATGGTTGATGGCCTCGGTGTGCATCGAATTGATCATACACAGATCATCTGCCACCTTGCGGGTGTAGGGGAGTAAGTCGCTCATCCAGTGACCACTTTGCCCATTCTGTGCAAAGGAGAAGGGAGAGCCCACTAAGGGAAGGCTGGACTGGTTTCCGGACATTCCGGTAAGCCTCTGTCCCTGGCGTATGGAATCTGGTAACTCTTGGCCGGTTTCCTCGATTAATCTGGGTTTGTGGTCAAATAAATCAATTTGGGAAGGAGCTCCTGACTGGAAAAGATAAATGATCCGTTTTGCCTTGGGCACATGGTGAAGACCAGTTCCACTGTCCGCATGAAGAATACTGGCTAGGGCTACTCCTCCCAAGCCCCCGCCAAATCTTTGCAGGAAACTCCTACGGTTCATACCCAAAGGAGAATCATATCCGGTGCAATAATCTGAAGGATGTTTCATTGGATTATCATTAGTAGTTATCGCTTGGAGGTACTTTCATCAAAATTCATCAGAGTCGATACCAGTGAGGTCACCGCAGCAGTATAGGAAGGATTTTTAGTCTGGGTTTTGACCTGTCCAACTCCCAGAAAAGCTTTGGATTGATTTTGGTCCTGGTACACTTCGATTTGTTCACTAAGCAAACGATTCAGGATACCAGCTTCCTCCACCGTTGGTTTTCTACTGGTAAGCATACGGAATGCATCTGTGCCGAGGGCTTCTCCATTCTTCATTCCGTGTTTTTGAATCAGTCTTTCTGCGGTTGCCCGGGCAGCTTCCACAAATTGTGGGCCATTTAATAGTACCAGACTTTGGGCAGCCGAATCCGTCCTTTCCCGCTTTACCATACATATGTCCTTCTTGGAGGAATCGAGAGCCATCATCACCGGGGAGGGAGCCGTTCTTTGCCAATAAGTGTACAAGCTTCTACGGTGTATATTAGGTGCCTTATCTGGCCCGCTTGGTTTAAAGGAAGCCTGTAGGTCATAGGGTCGTACGCTTGGCCCTCCAACCTTCTTGTGGAGCAGTCCTCCGTAGGCGAGGGCAGAGTCCCGGATCATTTCCGCAGGCCATCGGTAAGAAGAAGATCGGGCAAGGAGAAGGTTCTGGGGATCTTTATCCAAGGCATCTTTGGTGATCTTGCTGCTTTGTCGGTAGGTGTAACTGAGTACCATTTGGCTAAGCAGATGATGGAGGTCCCATCCTGAGGAAATAAAATCGCGGGCCAACCAGTCCAGGAGTTCGGGATGACTGGGAGGTTTGCCCTGACTGCCAAAATCTTCACTGGTGGATACCAGTCCTCGTCCAAAAATCATTTGCCAGTACCGGTTTACGGTTACTCGGGCGAAGAGAGGGTGATCTTTTTCAGTCAACCATTTCGCCAACCCGAGTCGATCCTTGGGGTAAGTTTCATTTAGCGGGGGAAGAGTAGTAGGAGTCTCCCTGAATACCTCCTCCGATGGTTCTGAGTACAAACCACGATCCAGAATAAAAGTTTTACGGGGTTCTGGCATTTCTTTCATTACCATGATCTGACCAATTCTTTCTCTTTGTTGCCCGAAGGAAAGCCGTTGGTCGTACAACTTTTTTTGAAGTTTCAAGGCTTTTGGATCTACCGCCTGAGAATAGATGGAAAATAAGGATTCATCATCTAACTGGATGCTTTGATCCATTTTTGTTTGTTCAGCTAAGATTTTGATCTCTGCATGTGTGAGAATACGGTCATAGAGGTAGAATTCATCCAGCATCCCATTTTTGAATCCCTTGTCTCTCATGCGTTCCGCAAAGCCAAAGGGAGTGGGTGAGGTGATGGCTCGGGTCAGGCAATCCCTTACAACTTCAGGGTCAATTAATGTTCCGTTTTCCGTGAGCTTAAGTCCTACAGCTTTACTTGAACCGTCATAGGTAAGGCCAACATGTGTCCATTCATTTAAGGCTAGTTGATTGGCTGAACGAATCCGAATTGCGTCACCTGGCCAGAAATGAATGAGGGCTGCGGATAGTTTGCCATCCTCGATCAAAATTTCAAAACCACGGCTGGCTGCATCGGTCCAAGCCTGAGATTTTCGAAGCACAACCGCCCTCTCATGGTTCATGGTAGGTTTAATCCAAAACGCCACACTGAAGGGTTGATGGCGGTTAAAATTGGCAAATTCTTTGGGGAAGTTTAAGGCATCATCACCCGAAAATTGAATCCCTTGGCCAATCTTACCTTCGCAAACTTTGTTGTGGTGATTGGTATTGGCAGACAATTTGGAATCAATGGGGTTTGGGTATTGGTTTCCTTTTCGGTTATCAAAGGAGAGGTAGGCGTCTGGCATTCCATAAGTAGTGATATTTTGATCATTCGCTTGTGCAAAATATGAATAGGTACCTAAACGCTTATTGCTGGTTGTTTGATTCCAGTTAGTGAAAGATGCAAGCTGTTCATCGGAACTTAGGTATTGCTGAAGTTCTTTTTCCGCGTCTTTTATTTTCTGATCACTGGGTAAATCTGCAAGTTCGAGAGCAGGGGTAGGGGTAGGGTTCCCCATGAAAGCGTGTAGACCAGCCTCATCAATATTGTTAAAAAAGGCTGAGAGAGAGAAATAATCTTTTTGGGTTAGCGGATCATATTTATGATCATGGCACTTGGTGCACTCCATGGTCAGACCAAGGAAGGCAGTTCCAAAGGTGTGCACCCGGTCAGATACATATTCAATCCGAAATTCTTCCTCTACACTACCGCCTTCTATCTTTTGGGAATGTAATCGGTTAAAGCAAGTGGCGAGGATTTGATCCTGGTTGGCATTGGGTAGAAGATCACCTGCAATTTGTTCGGTCACGAATTGATCGTAAGGCATGTTTTTCCTGAATGAGCGGATCACCCAATCCCGCCATGGCCAGACTTGGCGCGGGCGATCCACTTGGTATCCAAAAGTGTCCGAATAGCGGGCCACATCCATCCACTCAGCTGACATTCGTTCGGCATACTCATCTGAATTAAGCAAACGGGAAACCACCTTTTCATGGGCATTCGGTGCCTGATCGATCAGGAATGAATCGAGTTCCTCAAGAGTGGGTGGAACTCCGGTAAGATCAAAAGTAGCCCTGCGTAACCATAGGGCTCGGTCAACTTCCGGGCTTGGGGAAAGGCCACTGTCTTTCAGTCCTTCGGCAATAAAGTGGTCGATAGAGTTTACAGGCTTTGGATGATTGCTTTGGGGGACTTCGATGGATGCGGGTAGATTTTGAAAGGACCAGTGTTTCTCATATTCGCCACCCTCCATGATCCATTGATCCAAAAGCTTTTTTTCCTCTTCAGTTAGAGGAAGTTTACTTTCCGGAGGAGGCATCAATTCGATCTCATCATCGCTATGTATTCGCCAGTGAATTTCCGAATCTTCCACGCTGCCCGGGGTAAGACCAACAAATCCATTATGCTCTTGGATCGCATGCTCGAAGGTGTCGAGCCGGAAGTCGGACTTTTGGTTTTTGGCATCCGGTCCGTGGCATTTAAAACATTTATCGGACAAAATCGGCCGTATCTGGCGGTTGAAATCAATCTTTGACCCATGCAAATGGGAGTAAATGATCAGAAACATCACTGTTGTTCTTAGCAACATAGTTTTAAACATAGGACACACTCAATAACGGGTAAAGTCTCTGTGTGCAAAATGAAGAAGATAAATTTTTAAACGTGACATCTATGAAAGGAATTGGGAAAACAAAGACTTGAACCAAGTGCCCAAACATTCTCTCCCGATTCGTGTTGCCGGATCTATCTTCTCTGGGGGTGGATTGGGAGATGTCGGAATTGAATGGGGTTGCGGTATTCCGGTTATTACTGCGTGTGAGTTGTTACCTTCACGTGCCGCACTCATTCGGAAGAACTTTCCCCAAACTCAGGTGTTTGAGGGTGACATTTGGAACCTGAAAAAGGATTATATTGATTGGTTTAGGGAAAAATTATCAGGGAAACCGCCCTGGTTGATCAGTCTTTCACCGCCTTGTCAGGGTATGTCGTCCAATGGTGCCGGAAGGATATCCTCTGCAATTCGTTGTGGAAAGCGCCCCAGGGAAGATCAGAGAAACCGGTTAATCCTTCCGGGTATCGAAGTACTTGAAGCTCTTAAGCCAGATTGGTTTGTTCTCGAAAATGTCAGGCGGATGGAAAACACCATTATCCGCAATGAAATGAATCACCCAGAAAACATCCTCGATTGTATCGGCAGAAGACTGCTCCCCCTTGGCTACACTCTTCGGTCTTCTATTCTTGATTTTCGAAACCTGGGTGTGCCTCATCACCGGGAGAGATTGGTTACCATTGGATGCCGAATTCCCAAAGTGGTTTCTCAGTTTGCTCCCATAAAACAAATTTTTTCCAAGGAAACTAGCCCTCTACACCCTGCTAAAACCCATGGTGGCACAAACCAACCGCCCTGGGTTTCCCTTCGTCAATCGATAGGGGATTTCCCCCCGTTGGACGCACAGAACAATTGCGTGGACGCGGTTGATCCCTATCACTGTGTTCCACATTGGAATGACCAGCAATATTTTTGGATGAAGCACACTCCCGAAGGTCAAACCGCATTCGATAATTCTATCTGCCTTACTTGTGGAAGGGAGAAGCAATCCAAGGAGCAAATTACTTGCGGTTCCTGTAATCATCCACTCCCTGTGCCCCAGGTGAAAAAGGCAGGAAAGCTAAGACTTGTGAAGGGTTTCCGTTCTTCTTACCGGAGGATGTGGTGGGATAAACCTGCTGGTACGCTCACTATGAACAGTGGGGTAATTTCCAGCGATCTAAAAGGGCACCCCGATCAAAACCGTGTACTTTCCCTGCGTGAGATTATGAAATTATCAACCCTGGATGATGGCAGATGGAGACAGAGGTTTGATTTCTCAGGAATACCCTTGGGTAAATGGGACGAAACAGGTGCTTTTTCTCCTCGCTTGGTTAGGGAGGTGATTGGAGAGTCGATTCCGCCTCTTGCGATGAAGCGTATTGTCGACCACCTTGTGGGTTTAGAGGGTTTATACAGGTAAAAAAATGGCCCGTCCTCGGTAACCGAGAACGGGCCTAAAGCCAAGAAAGCCTACCCCAAAACTTCCTTGGATAAGAAGATTTAGGGGGATGGGCACAAGTTGGTCAACTGCGATTCCATGTTCAATCTTATCACTCCACCCTGAATTTGCCTAAATGCATGAAAACAAGGATATAAAGCAATAAATTGTTCCCTCAAAAACTTATTCGCACGCCCTTTTCCTGCCTGTGAGCAAAAGGATTTTGCCTCAATCAAGAGGGCAGGATCAACGCTGTAGAAATTAGAATTCGGTACTCAGTTGACCGGGTTGGGGAATCGCGTAACTGCCATCTGTATTTGCCAGCAAGGGAGAGGGTGAATTTCCATCGACAATATCATCAATACCAGCACAGAAATCGTGGGAGCAGTTGAGCATTTCATCGTAAGTAACTTCCCTTCCAACATGAGAAGCCATACGTCCCATGGAGGTGACCACACTTGCAGCAACCCCCCGTTCCACTTCGTTGTATGGCTTGTCGTTGACTATTGCATCAAGCAAGTGATCCCACTCGTCCACATAAGCACTTTTCTCACGACGGGGCCTACCACCGTCTTCGGTCCCAAACATCCAGGTAAGCTCACTTTTTGGTCCCTGTCCTTTGTGGATTCTTGCTTGGGAAGCGTGTCCGCCAGGACCTGAAATGAGGGCGTATCCCTTGGTGCCATTGGCGTGGCTGGCAAATTCCTGGTAACACTTATTCATACTTCTGCCTTGGAAGTAAAGTTTGGTGTCGTCCGGGAAGGTGTATTCAACGGAGTAACTGTCGAGGTTTTGATCGATCTCATCGCCCCGGTAGTGCCTACCGCCCAGGCCCATAGCTTTCACTGGCCACATCCCTTTCATCCAGCAGCATTCATCGATGTTGTGTATGTTGAAATCGCTGTATATGCCACCACTAAGCCAGAGAAATCCATGAAAGTTTTTAATTTGGTACATTAAATCACTCATGTCTTTGTCCTTCGTTTCCTGCTTTCTCTTATCCCATCCGATAAGTCGACCCTGCATACGAACTGCTCTAAGGTACAAAAGTTCGCCTAATTCTCCGTTATCAATACGATCCTTGAGCTCGATCCGTGCCTCACTATGGCGGCACATCAAGCCTACACCAACCTTCAGATTAAGTTTCTTTGCTTCCTCATTGGCAGCAAGAATTCGTTTGGATGAGGGTCCGTCTGGAGTAACGGGTTTCTCCATAAAAACATTCAGTTTTTTCTGGATAGCATATTCGTAATGCGGGCGGCGAAATGCACAGGGAGATGCAAAGATGGCGATATCCCCAGCATCCAGGGTGTCCATAGCTTTTTTGTAAGAATCAAACCCAACAAACTGGCGGTCTTCGGGAACATCCATTTGTGCCGCATACTTTGCAGAAAGCCCTTTGTAGCTTTGCTGAACTCTCCAATCGAAAACATCGGCCATCGCATGGAGCTTCAACTGACAGTAAGGACCCGAAGCATCAACAGCATTCGCCACCGCTCCCGTTCCGCGACCACCGCATCCAATCAGGGCGATCTTTTTGGTCGAGCCGCTTTGCCCGTGCACATGGGGCAATACCATACCTGCCAATGCACCGCCAAGTGCGGCTTTGCCGGAAGTACCAAGAAACTGGCGGCGTGACAGGGGGGAAGGAGGATTGGGCTGAGCGTGGTTCATGAATCGATTGTTTTTGTTTCGTTAGTTTCAGTTTTCGAAGTTCAATTGGACAACAGGTGTAAACTATGGCGAAAACCCGGTTAATTTGACAAGCCTAGATTATGTAGCGAATAAAAGCACAAAATCTATTCACGAAAGGTATGAAAATATAACCTAGGGCAAGGATTGAAGAAAGCTGTATATAATGGAATGGGCTTGTTCTAATTGCTCAAGATGAATCCATTCTTGATCTGCATGTGCTTGATCAATATTTCCCGGGCCAAAAACCACGGCCGGAGTTCCTCCCATTGCGATTGGGGATGCGTCCGTAAAATAGGGGACTCCTTGAGTCTTACTTTTATTTGCACAGGTAAGTAAATGTTGGACGAAGGGAAGACTGGGGTCTGTCTGCAGAGGCGGGCATGGTACAGTTCTGGAAATTTTCACTTTGGGAGCAGCGTGACCAAGCCCACCAAATAGGGAATTAAGCTCCTTGATCACGGAATCTTCAGTTTCTCCGGGAATGGTTCTTCTATCCAGTTCCACTTGACAATAATTGGGCACAATATTGGGCTGGTTTCCCCCTTCAATTTTGCCAATGCTAAGAGTGGGGCTTCCCAGCAGTGAATGGTTACGGGATCTTAGATCTTTTTGATATTTATCACTGAGTAGATTCAAGGCTAAGCGCATATTTTCGATCGCATTCTCCCCTTTTTCCGGAGTAGAGCCATGGGCTGACTTGCCCGTGGTTTCCACCTGTATCCACAGGCTTCCTTTGTGGGAAGAAACCACATCAAGCCCCGTGGGCTCTCCCACAATCGCCAAATCCCCGATGATTCCACTTTGGGCAAAGGCCCGTGATCCCGCCTGAGCAAATTCTTCATCCACTAATCCTACGAAGATAATTTCAGTCTCAGCCGGCCGGCTGGCTGAGCATGCTAAATCGAGCAATGCCTGAAAAAAGCAAGTAACGGATCCCTTAGTGTCACAGGCACCACGGCCATGTAATGTATTTTCAATAATTTGTGGAGTGAAGGACTCCCGGGGTGCGGGAACCACATCCAGGTGAGGCGCCAGGATGACCTTGTATTTGGTTTTCCCTAATGGAGGCAACCGAACCAGTAAATTTTCTCTTCCGGGTAAAACCTTTTGTCTTTCAGTCTCAAGTCCAGCTCTTTTGGAGAAATCCTCCAGTAAAGCGGTGACAGGCTCCTCCCCGCATCCAATACCCATGGTGTCCAATGAAGGGTTGATGCTGGGAATAGCGACGAGATCACCAAGGAGGTTAACCAATGAACTTGCTGGTTTCATGAGAGAAAATTCTCAGTAGGTAAGAAAGAAAGCAAGTCACAACCACGAGGTATAATCACGAGACTTAGTTTAACTATATGGGATATCTAAATCTCCTGTATATAAATATTACGAAAATCGATTTTCATATCCCGTTTACCGTGTAATTGGATACCGATGGGACCATTATCGATTGCTTTTGGTGATGGGTAATCAACTATTTCCCTCCCTGCGAGTGTTACAATATATCGGGGTCCAATACACTTGATCGTCATATGATTCCAGTTTTTTTGCCTGAGTAAAGTTTCTACTCCCTCTGCATGCCTAGGGTATCCCAAACCGGGAATATAGGGAGAACCAGTCATGTCCCGTTTTAGTGACCCGGAGACTCCAATCTGGATTTGATCACTATTTCTAAGTTCGATCCCTGAGTCGATATTTCCTTCGATAAATTGAAATTCCAATGAACATCGAAAGTTATGGAAAGCTTTTTTGGTCCTTAAGACCGAGTGTTTTCTTTTTGGATCACTCCTTAATTTAAGTATTTTGTTTTCAACCTTGTACCAACCAATCACTTCGTTTCCTTCCGGGACTATGAAATGAGATAAATCGTTATTGGAAAGCAAATTAAGTGAATCATTTGAGTCTGCATACACTTGGGACATGCAGATGAGAAAAAAGCCAAAACATCTAAATTCCGTTAATTTTGAAAAGAAAATATCTTTAGACATACTATTCATTACGCCAAATCTGTATGGATCGATAGGTCTGGGCAAGGGAAGATTTTATTACTCACCACTTGTTGATATTTTGGACATAAAAAACCAAAAATTATCTTAAGATTACCTCAATTACAAATTGACTTAGCTAACTAAAACATCTAGCTAAATAAAATGCATACTGTACATTATGCTAAGACACATCTTTCCAAATTACTGGAGCAGGTTGAGGACGGAAAAGAAATTGTTTTAGCCCGTGGTCGAAAACCAATTGCCCGGTTGATTGCATGTACGGGAACGGAAAAAATTTCCCGCCCTAAAATTGGTGAAACAACTTCTAAGGCACTGAAAATCAAGGAGAAAAGAGAAGTTGCCGGGAGAGTTGGGGACACCGTGGTCTATTTTTGATGAGACTGTTGCTCGATACTTTTACTTTTGTCTGGATGACATCAGATCCTTTTAAGTTAGGTCGTAATGCAAAGGAGGCACTGGATGATCCATCCAATCGATTTTTACTAAGTGATGCATCGGTTCTGGAAATTTGTTTAAAATACAATGATGGAACCCTAGAGATGCCAGAGGCACCCCGTTCATGGATCAAAAAACAGTGTGATATCTGGCAAGTAGGGTCTTTAGGGATTACCAGAGAGCACAGTTTTCGTCTTTCTGAGCTTCCTTATCATCACGATGATGCAATCGATCGTATCCTGGTTGCTACTGCTCTAGCGGAAGAATTACCAATTGTGACACAAGACGAAAATATCAAAAAATATCCTGTAAGTATTATTTGGTAAAATATTCTATATCAATGACTACAATAAGTTATTGGGGGAATTCTGGAATCTTTGGTAAGAAGAGTTTCCTTAAGCTAATACCCTTAGGTTGGAAATATTTATTAAGTTTTAAATTTCTGATCTTAAGTCCCTGGTGATATATCTCAGTCAAAGTGTTTTTCGACGGAAGTTTTCATTGCTTGTATACTTTCGCGTCTTTTTTCAAAAGTTTTAATCCCGTATTGCTTGAAGTGCTCAATGATGGCGTCGCTGTCGTTTTGCAGCCCTTTATCATGGCTGTTTGCAAGCCAGTCCTCTAATTGCCCCTTAAGTTGATGATGAACTTTTTCAAAACTAGTTTTCCCTATTAGATTCATGGTTTCATAGGGGTCGTTCTCAATGTCATACAATTCTTCACTCTCCAAAGGCATAAGTAACTTTGCTTGAACAGGAGTAAGTAAATTCTTTTCTCCCATTATATTTAACAAGTGGTAAATCGGGTGTGTTGAT